>BNJU01002211.1_pt1:0-45000 | contig 253060 bp, 318 predicted proteins | sample 8539281 | NCBI WGS metagenome assembly BNJU01 (sample SAMD00202456, study PRJDB9452) | human saliva metagenome | isolation source: human saliva | place: Japan | reverse complement strand
ATCGGATACACCTTTCGGTCTCTCCTTAGGTCCCGACTAACCCAGGGCGGACGAGCCTTCCCCTGGAAACCTTAGTCTTACGGTGGACAGGATTCTCACCTGTCTTTCGCTACTCATACCGGCATTCTCACTTCTATGCGTTCCAGCACTCCTCACGGTATACCTTCTTCACACATAGAACGCTCTCCTACCATACCATTAAAGGTATCCACAGCTTCGGTAAATTGTTTTAGCCCCGGTACATTTTCGGCGCAGGGTCACTCGACTAGTGAGCTATTACGCACTCTTTGAATGAATAGCTGCTTCTAAGCTAACATCCTAGTTGTCTGTGCAACCCCACATCCTTTTCCACTTAACAATTATTTTGGGACCTTAGCTGGTGGTCTGGGCTGTTTCCCTTTCGACTACGGATCTTAGCACTCGCAGTCTGACTGCCGACCATAATTCATTGGCATTCGGAGTTTATCTGAGATTGGTAATCCGGGATGGACCCCTCACCCAAACAGTGCTCTACCTCCAAGAATCTTAATGTCGACGCTAGCCCTAAAGCTATTTCGGAGAGAACCAGCTATCTCCAAGTTCGTTTGGAATTTCTCCGCTACCCACAAGTCATCCAAGCACTTTTCAACGTGCCCTGGTTCGGTCCTCCAGTGCGTTTTACCGCACCTTCAACCTGCTCATGGGTAGGTCACATGGTTTCGGGTCTACGACATAATACTAAGACGCCCTATTCAGACTCGGTTTCCCTACGGCTCCGTCTCTTCAACTTAACCTCGCATCATATCGTAACTCGCCGGTTCATTCTACAAAAGGCACGCTCTCACCCATTAACGGGCTCGAACTTGTTGTAGGCACACGGTTTCAGGTTCTATTTCACTCCCCCTCCCGGGGTGCTTTTCACCTTTCCCTCACGGTACTGGTTCACTATCGGTCACTAGGGAGTATTTAGGGTTGGGAGATGGTCCTCCCAGATTCCGACGAGATTCCACGTGTCTCGCCGTACTCAGGATACTGCTAGGTATAAAGACTATTTAAAATACGAGGCTATTACTCTCTTTGGCCTACCTTCCCAGGTAGTTCTTCTATAATCTTTAAGTCCACATTGCAGTCCTACAACCCCGAAGAGTAAACTCTTCGGTTTGCCCTCCTGCCGTTTCGCTCGCCGCTACTAAGGCAATCGCTTTTGCTTTCTCTTCCTGCAGCTACTTAGATGTTTCAGTTCACTGCGTCTTCCTCCTCATATCCTTAACAGATATGGGTAACAGGTATAACCTGCTGGGTTCCCCCATTCGGACACCCCCGGATCTAAGCTTACTTACAGCTCCCCGAGGCATTTCGTCGTTTGTCACGTCCTTCTTCGGCTCCTAGTGCCAAGGCATCCACCGTGCGCCCTTATTAACTTAACCTTATTAACCTAATTTCTTAAAAAATTAGAAAACTCATTAAATATTCACAGCGTTTTCGGTTTATTTTCTTGTTACTATTTGATATAGATATTCAATTTTCAATGTTCATCCTTGGTGATCTCTCACCAATGGAGCCTAGCGGGATCGAACCGCTGACCTCCTGCGTGCAAAGCAGGCGCTCTCCCAGCTGAGCTAAGGCCCCACAAGACCTCTCAAAAACTAAACAAGACGAACGTGCAGGTTTCCTTATCCTTAGAAAGGAGGTGATCCAGCCGCACCTTCCGATACGGCTACCTTGTTACGACTTCACCCCAATCATCTATCCCACCTTAGGCGGCTGGCTCCTAAAAGGTTACCTCACCGACTTCGGGTGTTACAAACTCTCGTGGTGTGACGGGCGGTGTGTACAAGGCCCGGGAACGTATTCACCGCGACGTGCTGATCCGCGATTACTAGCGATTCCGACTTCATGTAGGCGAGTTGCGACCTACAATCCGAACTGAGACTGGCTTTAAGAGATTAGCTTGCCGTCACCGACTTGCGACTCGTTGTACCAGCCATTGTAGCACGTGTGAGCCCAGGTCATAAGGGGCATGATGATTTGACGTCATCCCCACCTTCCTCCGGTTTATTACCGGCAGTCTCGCTAGAGTGCCCAACTGAATGATGGCAACTAACAATAGGGGTTGCGCTCGTTGCGGGACTTAACCCAACATCTCACGACACGAGCTGACGACAACCATGCACCACCTGTCACCTCTGTCCCGAAGGAAAACTCTATCTCTAGAGCGGTCAGAGGGATGTCAAGACCTGGTAAGGTTCTTCGCGTTGCTTCGAATTAAACCACATGCTCCACCGCTTGTGCGGGCCCCCGTCAATTCCTTTGAGTTTCAACCTTGCGGTCGTACTCCCCAGGCGGAGTGCTTAATGCGTTAGGCTGCAGCACTGAGTCCCGGAAAGGACCCAACACCTAGCACTCATCGTTTACGGCGTGGACTACCAGGGTATCTAATCCTGTTTGCTCCCCACGCTTTCGAGCCTCAGCGTCAGTTACAGAGCCAGAGCCGCTTTCGCCACCGGTGTTCCTCCATATATCTACGCATTTCACCGCTACACATGGAATTCCACTCTCCCTCTTGCACTCAAGTTAAACAGTTTCCAAAGCGTACTATGGTTAAGCCACAGCCTTTAACTTCAGACTTATCTAACCGCCTGCGCTCGCTTTTACGCCCAATAAATCCGGATAACGCTCGGGACCTACGTATTACCGCGGCTGCTGGCACGTAGTTAGCCGTCCCTTTCTGGTAAGATACCGTCACAGTGTGAACTTTCCACTCTCACACTCGTTCTTCTCTTACAACAGAGCTTTACGATCCGAAAACCTTCTTCACTCACGCGGCGTTGCTCGGTCAGACTTCCGTCCATTGCCGAAGATTCCCTACTGCTGCCTCCCGTAGGAGTCTGGGCCGTGTCTCAGTCCCAGTGTGGCCGATCACCCTCTCAGGTCGGCTATGTATCGTCGCCTTGGTGAGCCGTTACCTCACCAACTAGCTAATACAACGCAGGTCCATCTGGTAGTGGATGCAATTGCACCCTTTCAAGCAGATATCATGCAACATCTACTGTTATGCGGTATTAGCTATCGTTTCCAATAGTTATCCCCCGCTACCAGGCAGGTTACCTACGCGTTACTCACCCGTTCGCAACTCATCCGGAAAGAGCAAGCTCCTCCTTCAGCGTTCTACTTGCATGTATTAGGCACGCCGCCAGCGTTCATCCTGAGCCAGGATCAAACTCTCATTAAAATAATTGTTTGTCTTAAACTCATTCTGTCACTGACAGATTTATTGTTTTTTTCATTGTTCAGTACTATAACCTTAGTTATAGTGCCCTGCACATTGGTTCGTCTTGTTCAGTTTTCAAAGGTCTTTGTCGCTCTCGCGCGACAACTATATTAGTATATCACGTCCATGAAAGTCTTGTCAATATCTTTTTTCTATTTTTTTAAAATTTTTTTTGTTGTTTTTTTGATTTTAAAAAAAGAAATGCTGTTAAATCAGCATTTCCCAAGCTCTTTTATGATTTCTTCGAGATAAACCTCTTCTTGGTTTCCACGATCCATCAATCCTCTTTTTGATATTTTTAACAGATCTAACGAATATTGTTTAATTTTCACCAATTCACTTTCAGTTAACTGTTTTTTCGAATATTGCCTTCTTAATTCTTTCGGATTTTCTTTACTAAAATCAAAAACGATATTTTGAGCTAAATACTCATCTAATTCTTTGATATTATGATGCAATCCGACATGAAATGCAATTGGTGCAAATGTTTTATTTAATGGTTGAGTACAAACACTTCTATATTCGATGGTTCCTCTTGTTGTTAAATCTTGAAAATGGTAGCTTCTATGATTCTTTAGGTCCTCTTCTTGCGGTTTTATTTCTTGTCTAGTTCTATCTAAGCGATAGGCTACTATTTTTTCTTTTGCGAGATAATCCTCTACTCTAATAGGTTCGAAATATAAGATTTCATTCTCACGATAAACATAAAACAAGGCTGTCTTCGCTAAATATTCTAGAAAGTCCTTTTCATTTATGAACGCTTTAGGATTTACACCAACATTTTCCTGATAATAGCCATGCATGGAATCTTCCCAGAAAATATCTCTTGAGATCTTCGTATCCCAGTCTTCTCCATCGAAAATGGAATTAGCAAACAGATATGCTTTTGCTGGCTCTACCTTATTCATCGCATTAATTATTTCCAAGTAATTCGTTCTTGAAACATCTAATTGTACTTGATTGCCACAAATAAAGGTTCCATAGTCTGGATAATGATGGAATCGATGGTTAGGATCTTGTCCAGATAGTTGTAAGAATTGAATCAGCATTTTATAACGATCAATTTTTACAGGTTGATTTTCATTTATTCTCCAATAAGGATGGATGCCTTTTCCTTCTATTTGATGCTGCCTCTCTCTTAAGAATGGTTGAATGATTCCTAAATAGTGTTGAAACCGGCTTTCGACTTCTTGGATGGTTTTAGTCTTTTCAAAAGCAAATTCAATGGTATTGTAAGATAACTCAAATACAATTTGATCTTTGTTTATTTTATGTTGTAACTGGACTGGGATTCCCATCTTCATCTTGTTTAATCGCAATAAACTCTTCAACTTCTTGCAGATGCTTAAAAAGAGCCTTTGTAACCAGTACATCCGTTTTATTCCCCATTGTATTTATGATTGGAAATTCGAGTTCAACCCCAATGTACTGCTCTGGATTATCTTTCAGCGAGGCAAGGTAACGCTTTGCCAATAATTGCTGGGCGAGTGCTTGTGATTTTTCTTTTACTGTCATAACTCTTCTATTATATCAAAAAAACGCCTGCTTACGAAATTGTTTTAAATTAAAGCAATTTCGTAAACAAGCGTCTACCATTTACCTCAATATGATGAGTGTTACCGCTAGGATAAATCCTAGCGGCAGACCAGAGCTAGACTAAGAAGAACCATTCAGTCCTTCCAACATCATAACACTCAACAAAATTGATGATTTTATACTAATTCGATAATTGCCATTGGCGCAGCATCCCCACGGCGTGGTTCAGTTTTAAGGATACGAGTATATCCACCATTGCGCTCAGCATAACGTGGTGCAAGTTCAGAGAACAATTTTTGAAGTGCAGTTGTTTCTGAATATTTACCAGTTTCTTCATCAAAGTTTTGTGATGCAACTTCGTTACGTACGTAAGCAGCTGCTTGACGACGTGCATGCAAGTCACCACGTTTACCTAAAGTAATCATTTTTTCAACTGATTTACGGATTTCTTTTGCACGTGCTTCAGTTGTTACGATTGCTTCATTGATGATAAGATCTGTAGTCAAATCACGAAGCATTGCTTTACGTTGTGAGCTAGTGCGTCCTAGTTTACGGTAAGCCATGTATTCCTCCTCTATTTATCGTTTTTTAGCCCAAGGCCTAAATCGGCAAGCTTAACTTTAACTTCTTCGAGACTCTTACGTCCAAGGTTACGAACCTTCATCATTTCTGGTTCAGATTTTTCTGTCAAATCATACACAGTATTGATACCGGCACGTTTCAAACAGTTATATGAACGAACAGAAAGATCCAATTCTTCGATGGTACGTTCTAGTACTCGATCATCTGATGCTGTATCTACTTCCTTCATAACATCTGTCGCAATCGCGATTTCTGTTAAGTTCGTAAAGAGGTTAAGGTGTTCTGTCAAAATACGAGCAGATAAACCTAAAGCATCTTCTGGAATAATTGTTCCATTTGTTAAGATTTCAAGGGTTAGTTTGTCAAAACCATCGTTGCTACCAACGCGAGCTGGTTCAACTTGGTAATTAACTTTTGTCACTGGCGTATAGATTGAATCTACAGCAAGTGTACCTACTGGTGCATCATCTTTTTTATTATGATCAGCTGGAACATAACCACGACCGCTGTTTACAGTCAAAGTTGCTTTGAAGCTTGATCCTTCACCGATTGTAAAAAGATAATGATCAGGGTTTACAATTTCAATATCACTATCTGTAAGAATATCTCCAGCAGTTACTTCTGCAGGACCTTCTACATCAAGTTCAATAATCTTTTCGTCTTGGACGTAAGATTTTACAGCGATCCCTTTAACGTTAAGAATGATTTGCATAACGTCTTCACGGACACCTGGAACTGTATCAAATTCGTGCAATACACCTTCAATGTTAATTGAAGTAACAGCAGCACCTGGAAGTGATGCTAATAATACGCGACGAAGAGAGTTCCCTAGTGTTGTACCATAACCACGTTCAAGTGGTTCTACTACAAATACACCGTAATCTTTATTTTCATCAATTTTTGTTATATTTGGTTTTTCAAACTCAATCATTTGCTATACTCCCTCTGAAACGAAAAGCTGTGTAATTGTTGATGATTATACACGGCGACGTTTTGGAGGACGAGCACCATTGTGTGGCACAGGAGTCACATCGCGGATTGCAGTAACTTCAAGACCAGCAGCAGCAAGAGCACGAATAGCAGACTCACGACCAGAACCAGGACCTTTAACAGTAACTTCTACTGATTTAAGACCATGTTCTTGAGCTGATTTTTGCAGCGAGCTTCTGAAGCCATTTGTGCAGCAAATGGTGTAGATTTACGAGAACCTTTGAAACCAAGAGCACCTGCAGATGACCATGCAATTGCGTTACCATGCACATCAGTAATCATAACAATTGTGTTATTAAATGTTGCGTGAATATGAGCAATACCTGATTCGATATTCTTTTTCACACGACGTTTACGTGTTGGTTTAGCCAAGATTTTTACCTCCTTATTTTATTTTCTTATTTTTTCTTACCAGCAATCGCAACAGCTTTACCTTTACGAGTGCGAGCATTGTTTTTAGTGTTTTGTCCACGAACAGGAAGTCCACGACGGTGACGGATACCACGGTATGAACCGATTTCCATCAAACGTTTAATGTTCAAGTTCACTTCACGACGAAGGTCACCTTCTACTTTAATTGCGTCAACTTCACGACGGATAGCATCTTCTTGATCTGGTGTAAGGTCGCGAACACGAATATCTTCAGAAACGCCTGCAGCAGCAAGAATTTTCTTAGATGTTGGAAGTCCGATACCGTATACATAAGTCAATGAAATTACTACACGTTTGTCATTTGGAATGTCAACTCCAGCAATACGAGCCATGTTTTCTCCTTTCTATCTTATCCTTGACGTTGTTTGTGTTTTGGATTTGCTGGGCAAATTACCATAACACGACCATTACGACGAATTACTTTACAGTATTCGCAAATTGGTTTGACCGATGGTCTTACTTTCATTTTTATCCCTCCAAGTTTTTCGATTATTTAAAGCGGTATGTGATACGTCCACGTGTCAAATCGTACGGACTCATCTCCACTGTAACACGATCTCCCGCTAAAATACGAATATAGTTTTTACGAATTTTACCAGAAACTGTTGCTAAAATCTGATGTCCATTTTCAAGTTCAACCGTAAACATAGCATTCGGCATCGTATCGACTACTTTGCCTTCTACTTCAATCACATCGTCTTTTGCCACGCAAAAGTACCTCCATAAATTTCGATTCATTCCTCTGAGCACAGAGGTAACAATTATAAGTCAGACTAATTCATTGTATCACTTGTTGTCAATTATTGCAAGTGACTAAAACGTTTTTATTCCAAATTCTCCAAGACTTTTTGGATATCTTTAAAGACGTCGTTAATGTCTTGATTTCCTTCGATATCATGGACTAACCCTTTTGCACGATAATGAGCAAGAATTGGCTCACCTTGAGCAATGTTCACATCCAAGCGACGTTTAACCGTTTCTGGTTTATCGTCCTCACGTTGGTAATAGTCTTCTTCCTTGTAATCAGCTGGTGGATTGAATACCTTATGGTAGGTTTCACCTGTTTCACGGTGAATGATACGTCCACTCAAGCGTTCAAGAAGGCAAGATGGATCTACTTCGATGTTGATCACTCCCTCAAGTTCAAGACCAAGGTCGACCAAGATTTGATCCAAAGCATGTGCTTGTTCAATCGTGCGAGGGAAACCATCTAAGAGGAATCCTTTTTCTTTAATATCGTCTTGAGCCAAACGTTCTTTTACAATCCCGTTTGTCACATCATCTGGCACCAATTCACCTTTATCGATGAATGATTTTGCCAACACACCCATTTCGGTTTGATTGGCCATTGCAGCACGGAACATATCCCCAGTTGAGATATGTGCAACTTGAAATTGTTCTACAATCTTAGCCGCTTGTGTCCCCTTACCTGCTCCAGGCAATCCCATGATTAATAGATTCATAATCATTTGCTCCTTATTTTGTTTTTAAATAAGTCTGTTACGATCTAACAAACTTATTCAAAAACAAAATAGAAGGTTGACAATGTCAACCTAATTCTATTCTGTTGTATCCATGAAACCAATGTATTTGCGTTTCAATAAGTAACCTTCTAATTGTTTCATTCCTTCAATACCAGTTGAGATGATAATCAAGAGACTAGTTCCTCCAAGAGCAACTGTATCTGTCAAACCAAAGACATCCCGAGCAAGGATTGGAATAATGGTGATGAATCCAAGGAAGAGAGAACCAACCGTAGCCAACCGTCTAAGAAGACGTGACATGTAGTCTTCCGTTCCCTTACCCGGACGTACACCTGGAATGTAGGCACCACTCTTTTGTAGATTTTCCGCAGTTTTTTCTGGGTTAATCTGTACAAATGTGTAGAAGAAAGTAAACAAAATGATTAGCAAAGCATACATTGCTACACCTGTTGGTGTATTGGTCGCTAACATAGATTGTGCTGTTCGAACCCATCCAGCATTGTAACCCATGGCACTAATGACCTGGAAAATTGCTGCCGGTGCAGCTGTGATCGAACTAGCAAAGATGACAGGAATAACTCCAGCTGGGTTTACCTTCAATGGAAGATATGAGCTAGATGGTGCTCCTTGTGCAATCTTTTGTGTATTGAATTGGAATTTTTATACTGTGCTTGTTCCACAAAGGTTGTGAAGTAGACAATCACTAATACCGCTAAGATTAATACACCTACGAAAAATTAGTGAATTGTTCAATTGTCCAGGACGGACGTTAACAAATGAATCTTCGTAAACACCTTTGATCATTTCTGGAATGGAAGAAACAATCCCCGCAAAGATAATCATAGAAACACCGTTTCCGTATCCTTTATCGGAAATCTGTTCTCCCAACCAGGTCACAATCATCGAACCTGTCGTTAAAATTGCACCAATCAAGATGTAGGTTTCAACGTTCGGTGTCGATACTAATTTAGCTTGTGACAAAGTATGGAAAGTAGCTGTAATTCCAATGGATTGAACGAAAGCTAGAACCAAGGCAATATAGCGTGTTGCCTGATTCAACTTTCTCCGCCCAACTTCTCCTTGTTTCCCCCACTCAACAAATTTCGGAAGCAAATCCATTTGAAGGAGCTGAACTACGATGGAAGCCGTGATGTAAGGACTCACCCCGAGGGCGAAGACAGAGAAGTTTCTCATGGCATTCCCTGACACCAAGCTCATCATATTCAAGAAGGAAACATCTTGTAAGTTGTTAAGGATTTTCGCATTCACACCAGGAACCGTGATCGTGGTCCCGATTCGGAAGACAAGTATGATAAAAATAGTAAATAAAATTTTTGATCTTACTTGTTTAACCTTAAATGCATCTTTTAATAATTTAAAGAACATAGGTCACCCCTCTTAGATGACTTCTACTGAACCACCTTTAGCAGTGATAGCTTCTTCAGCTGATTTAGAGAATTTAGCTGCCTTAACAGACAATTTCTTAGTCAATTCTCCGTTACCAAGAATTTTAATTCCTGATTTTTCAGCTTTTACAATACCTGCTTCCACAAGTACTACTGGTGTTACTTCAGCACCATCTTCGAAGACGTTCAACTGATCAAGGTTCACAATAGCATATTCTTTAGCATTGATGTTTGTAAATCCACGTTTTGGAAGACGACGGAACAATGGAGTTTGTCCACCTTCAAAACCAAGACGTACACCGCCACCGCTACGAGCTTTTTGACCTTTTTGACCACGGCCAGAAGTTTTACCATTACCAGATGAAGTACCACGACCAACACGGTTGCGGACTTTACGTGAACCTGCAGCAGGTTGTAATTCATGAAGTTTCATTATTATTTTCTCCTCTTTTGTAAATTGCTAACGCTTGTAATCAGGAAAAGGTGTCCCGACTACAAACTCGCCTATACTTATATTTAGTTTTAGGGGATGAGAAATTTCTCATACCCCTGAAAACCTTGTTTCTATTTTTTAATAGATTATTTTACTTCTTCAACTGTTACCAAGTGAGATACTGCAGTGATCATACCACGTACTGCTGGGTTATCTTCTTTAATAACAGAGCTGTTCAATTTGCCAAGTCCAAGTGCTACAACAGTTTTACGTTGTGACGGGATGCGTCCGATTGGAGACTTAGTCAAAGTAATTTTAATTTGAGCCATTTGAATCTCCTTTCTTAAGCCAAGTCAGAAACTGAAATACCACGAAGGGCAGCAACTTCTTCAGCGCGTTTCAATTGAGCTAAACCTTCCACTGTTGCACGAACAATGTTGATTGGAGTGTTTGATCCAAGTGATTTAGATGTTACATCTGCAATACCTGCCAATTCAACAACGGCACGAACTGCACCACCTGCAGCAACCCCAGCCCCTTCGATAGCTGGTTTCAACAATACACGAGCTCCACCAAATACTGATGTTACTTCGTGAGGAATTGTTGTTCCAACCATAGGAACTTCAATCAAGTTTTTCTTAGCATCTTCTACTGCTTTACGGATTGCTTCTGGTACTTCTTGAGCTTTACCTGTACCAAAACCAACACGTCCGTTACGGTCACCAACAACTACAAGAGCTGCAAAGCGAAGACGACGTCCACCTTTAACAACTTTTGTAACACGGTTGATGGCAACTACACGTTCTTCAAGTTCAACTGCATTGTCTTTAAATGCCATTTTCTAGTGTCCTCCTATTAGAATTTCAATCCGTTTTCACGAGCTGCATCAGCCAAAGCTTTAACACGTCCGTGATATAGATATCCACCGCGGTCGAACACCACTTCAGAAATACCTTTAGCAACTGCACGTTCAGCAACAAGTTTGCCGACAACAACGGCTTGTTCAGTTTTAGTTCCTTTTGAAACTTCTTTGTCAAGAGTTGAAGCGCTTGCGAGCGTTACACCCGCTACGTCATCAATTACTTGAGCGTAGATGCCTGTATTAGAACGGAATACGTTCAAACGTGGGCGATCAGCAGTTCCAGAGAGTTTTCCGCGAACGCGACGGTGGCGTTTTTGACGGATTTTATTTTTATCTGGTTTCGAAATCACAATTTTCACCTCTTAATTTTAAAATCATGTGCTAAGCACTGAGTTGGTAAGATGAAGATTGGTTGAAAAACAACCAAACTACATTATTTACCTGTTTTACCTTCTTTACGGCGAACGAATTCACCAACATAACGGATCCCTTTACCTTTGTAAGGTTCTGGTGAACGAAGGCTACGTACGTAAGCAGCTGTTTGACCAACTACTTCTTTTGAAATTCCGCTAACAACGATTGTTGTTGGGTTTGGAAGTTCAAAAGTAATTCCTTCTGGAGCTTCAACTTCGTCTGGATGTGATTTACCAACAGCCAAAACAAGTTTTGATCCTTGAAGTTGTGCACGGTAACCAACCCCGCGCATTTCAAGTTCTTTCTTGAATCCTTCTGAAACACCAATTACCATGTTGTTCAAAAAGGGCACGAGTAGTTCCGTGGATAGTTTTCATTTCTTTTTGAATCGTTTGGACGGTGAAGAGTTACTTCAGTACCTTCCACACGGATTTCAATATCTTTTGAGAACTCACGAGTAAGTTCTCCTTTAGGTCCTTTTACAGTTACAACGTTGTCATTGTTAGTGAGTTCAACACCAGCAGGCAACACGATAACTTTATTACCAATACGTGACATGTTTTTATTCTCCTGTTAAATTGTCAGGCCTTTGAAGGCCAGTTTTCACGGGGTTTAAATCATTTTTGATTTAAAAGTTAATGTTTAGGTCTCAATTTCTAAGTGAATCGAGGCATCGTCTCGCAGACATAACTTTGGGTTAGGCAAGAGACGATAACGAAGAGTCACAACGAAATTGGGAGCTAAATATTACCAAACGTAAGCGATAACTTCCCCACCAACGTTCTTTTGGCGTGCTTCTTTATCAGTAAGCAAACCTTCAGAAGTTGAAAGGATAGCAATTCCAAGTCCATTAAGAACTTTTGGAAGATCTTCACGTTTTTTGTAAACACGCAAACCTGGTTTAGAAACACGTTTCAAGTTTGTGATAACTTTTTCACGGTTTGCTCCGTATTTCAAGAACACGCGGATGATTCATGTTTGTCATCGATCCTTCCTTTCACAAAACCTTCGCGTTTGAGATTTCAGCAATCCCTTTTTGATGTTTTGATGCAGGTACTTCAAGTACTTCGTGTTTTAGCAGTTAGCGTTACGAATACGGTTAGGAGTCTGCGATTAGGTCAATCTGTATTTATATTTCTCCTCTTACTAGTAGTTTGATTTTCCACTTGCTAGTTAATAATTAGCTAAGCTCAAAATATGTTCTAGGTTTCCAATTCTAAAGTGAGTCTAGGCATCTGCTTGCAAGCATAACTTGAGTTAGGCAAAGCAGATAACGACATTCACGACAGGATGGCTAGAGCCTAGATAACTTTAGTGACACGAGAATTTGTCCTCTGTATGCCCAATTCCCGGAAGCAAACACAGTTGAAACTTGCGGTAGTAAACTGATGTGGACGTCTAACGTTCTGTGAGTGTATGCTTAGTAAGAACTAAACTGGGCGTTTTGTTCTGTAATCATAGATTTTTAGCCATTAGTTTTATCTATATTATTTTGCAAACAGCACAGGCCAATGCTTACGTGATTGTCGTCTGTGTTCGCTGTAGTTACGATTACGATATCCAAACCACGAGTTTTATCAACATCATCAAAGTTGATTTCTGGGAAGATCAATTGTTCTTTCACACCAAGTGTGTAGTTTCCGCGTCCATCAAATGATTTTGTTGGAACACCATGGAAGTCACGAACACGTGAGTGAGCAAACCAATTTGTCCAGGAATTCATACATACGTTCACCACGAAGGGTAACTTTTTGCACCGATCGCTACACCTTCACGAAGACGGAAGCCGGCGATTGATTTTTTTAGCCTTTTAGTGATCAATGGTTTTTGACCTGAGATCAAAGCAAGCTCTTCAGCAGCTTTTTCAAGGTTTTTAGCATTTGATACTGCATCACCAACACCCATGTTCAAAACGATTTTATCAACTTTTGGCACAGCCATAACTGATGAATAGTTGAACTGTTCAGTCAATGATGGTACTACTTCATTAAGGTATTTTTCTTTTAAACGATTAGCCATTATACTTCTCCTTTCCTTCGTGATTAGTCAAGCACTTCGCCTGATTTTTTGTTGTAGCGAACTTTTTTGCCGTCTACAAATTTGTAGCCAACACGTCCAGCAACACCGTTTCTTTGTCCAAAAACTTGAACGTTAGAAGCATGGATTGGAGCTTCTTTTTCAACGATTGCACCTTGAGGGTTTTCGTTATTTGGACGTTGGTGTTTCTTGATGATGTTTACACCTTCTACAACAACTTTATTTACTTTTGGAAGAGCAGTAAGAACAACAGCTTCTACGCCTTTGTCTTTACCAGCGATAACGCGAACTTTGTCGCCTTTTTTTACAAACATTTTATTCTCCTTTTATTCTTACGCCCGATGGGCACCCTGGCTGAGCCAGGGGACTGTGTTTGTTTTTTTATTGATTAAAGTACTTCTGGAGCAAGTGATACGATCTTCATGAAACCACCGTCACGCAATTCACGTGCAACTGGGCCAAAGATACGAGTTCCGCGAGGAGTTTTGTCGTCACGGATGATCACTGCTGCATTTTCGTCGAACTTGATGTATGAACCATCTTTACGACGAGCACCTGATTTAGTACGAACGATAACAGCTTTTACAACGTCACCTTTCTTAACCGCACCACCAGGAGTAGCTTGTTTTACAGATGCAACGATTACATCACCGATGCTCGCGAATTTACGTTTTGAACCACCAAGAACTTTGATTGTCAAGATTTCGCGTGCGCCACTGTTGTCAGCGACTTTCAAACGAGTTTCTGTTTGAATCATTTACGTTTTCTCCTTTCAGGTATGATTAGATGATGACCGCTTTCTTCAACGACTTCTACAAGACGGAAGCGTTTTTGTAGCTGAAAGCGGACGAGTTTCCATGATACGAACGATATCGCCTTCTTTAGCAACATTGTTTTCATCATGAGCTTTGTATTTTTTTAGAATAGTTGATACGTTTACCATAGACTGGGTGGTTACGTTTAGTTTCAACTACAACTGTGATTGTTTTGTCCATTTTGTCAGACACAACGCGTCCAACAAGAACTTTACGATTATTGCGTTCCATTGAAATTCTCCTTCCCTAGTCTATTATTTAGCTTCTGATTGAACAGTTTTGATACGAGCGATTTGTTTTTCACTTCTTTCAAACGTCCAGTTTGTTCCAATTGACCAGCAGCTGCTTGAAACGAAGTTCAAACAATTCTTTCTTCAATTCATTTTCACGCTTCGCGAGTTCTTCTTGAGAAAGACCACGAAGTTCTTTAACAAATTCTTTTTACTTCTGTAAGTTTCATGACCTCTCCTTATTCTGCTTCACGTTTTCACAAATTTAGTTTTAACTGGCAATTTGTGGCTAGCAAGACGAAGTGCTTCGCGTGCGATCTCTTCAGATACACCAGCGATTTCGAAACATCACTTTACCACGTTTAACTGGTGCTACCCAACCTTCAGGAGCCCCTTTACCAGATCCCATACGTACCCCGATAGCTTTAGCGGTGTATGATTTGTGTGGGAAAATCTTAATCCAAACTTTACCACCACGTTTCATGTAACGAGTCATGGCGATACGAGCAGCTTCGATTTGACGGTTTGTGATCCAGTGGCTAGTTGTAGCTTGAAGACCGTATTCACCGAATGCTACTTCTTTTCCACCTTTTGCTTCACCGCGCATTTTACCACGGAATTCGCGACGGTGTTTTACACGTTTAGGTACTAACATTGGTTATTTACCTCCTTTAGCGTCTTTACGAGCTGGAAGAACTTCACCACGGTAGATCCATACTTTAACACCAAGTTTACCGTAAGTAGTGTCTGCTTCTTCCCAAGCGTAATCGATATCAGCGCGAAGTGTGTGAAGTGGAACAGTTCCTTCAGAGTATCCTTCTGCACGGGCAATATCTGCGCCGTTCAAACGACCTGATACTTGAGTTTTGATTCCTTTAGCTCCAGCACGCATAGCACGTTGGATCGCTTGTTTTTTTGTGCACGACGGAAAGCAACACGTTGTTCCAATTGACGAGCGATTCCTTCACCAACAAGGTGAGCATCCAAGTCAGGACGTTTGATCTCAATGATGTTGATGTGGACTTGTTTACCAGTCAATTTGTTAAGAGCTGCACGAAGTGCATCAACGTTTGCTCCACCTTTACCGATAACCATACCTGGTTTAGCAGTGTGAGAGAAACGTTAACTTTGTTTACTGCGCGTTCGATTTCAATAGTTGAAACGGCTGCGTCAGCCAATTCTTTTTGAATGAAATTTACGGATTGCAAGATCTTCATGAAGGTAATCCGCGTATTCTTTTTCAGCATACCATTTGGCATCCCAATCACGGATGATACCAACACGCATACCAATTGGATGTACTTTTTGACCCACGAGTTTACCTCCTTATTTTTTTCTGCAACAGCTACTGTGATGTGAGCTGTACGTTTGTTGATTGGTGAAGCTGAACCTTTCGCACGTGGACGGAAACGTTTCATTGTTGGTCCTTCGTTTGCGAATGCTTCAGATACTACCAAGTTAGCTTTTTCCAAACCAAAGTTGTTTTCAGCGTTTGCTACTGCTGAGTTCAACACTTTAAGGATGATCCCTGCAGCTTTGTTTGGTGTGAATGTCAAAAATAGCGATGGCATCGGCTACGCTTTTTACCACGGATGTTGTCAAGAACAAGACGTGATTTACGAGGTGAAACACGCACTGTACGAGCCATTGCTTTAGCTGAAGTAATTTCTGCCATTTATGTTCTCCTTATTTTTCTACGTGTCTTCTTGTCGTCTGCCGCGTGACCTTTGTAAGTACGAGTTGGTGCAAATTCACCAAGCTTGTGACCTACCATGTCTTCTTGGATGTAAACAGGTACATGTTTACGTCCATCATAAACTGCGATAGTGTATCCGATGAAACTTGGGAAGATCGTTGAACGACGTGACCAAGTTTTAATTACTTTTTCTTTTTCGTCGTTTGCTTGAGCTTCAACTTTTTTTCATCAAATGCTCATCGACGAAAGGTCCTTTTTAAGACTACGTCCCATTTTGTAATTTTTCTCCTTTAAAATTTAGTACCACAGCGGCTTGCGCTGCTAGCAGCGCTACCGAGCTGGCGGAAAGTGTAAGCTAGTTGCTTATGATTATTTTTTTGGTTGCGACGACGAACGATAAGTTTGTCAGATTTCGCTTTCTTGTTACGAGTTTTTAAGACCAAGCGCAGGTTTACCCCAAGGAGTAGATGGCGCTTTACGTCCAACTGGTGCTTTACCTTCACCACCACCGTGTGGGTGATCATTCGGGTTCATTACAGAACCACGAACTGTAGGGACGAACACCTTTCCAGCGGTTACGTCCCGCTTTACCAAGGTTTACAAGTCCATGTTGTTCGTTTCCGACAACACCAACTGTAGCACGGCAAGTTCCAAGAATCATACGAACTTCGCCTGATTGAAGACGAACAAGTACATATTTACCTTCAGAACCCAATACTTGAGCAGAAGCTCCAGCAGCACGTACCAATTCTCCACCTTTACCAGGTTTCAATTCGATGTTGTGGATCAAAGTACCAACTGGGATGTTAGCAAGTGGAAGAGCGTTTCCGACTTTGATATCTGCTTCTGGTCCTGATACGATGCGTTGACCTACTTCAAGACCTTTTAGGGGCGATGATGTAGCTTTCACACCGTCAGTGTAGTGTACAAGCGCGATGTTAGCTGAGCGGTTTGGATCGTATTCGATCGTTTTTAACGACTGCTTCAACTCCATCTTTGTTACGTTTGAAATCGATCAAACGGTAATGACGTTTGTGTCCACCACCTTGGTGACGAACAGTGATACGACCGTTGTTGTTACGACCTGCTTTTGTTTTTCAAAGAGAAACAAGCAAAGTTTTCTCAGGTGTGTTTGTTGTGATTTCAGCGAAATCCAAAGAAGTCATATTACGGCGACCGTTTGTTGTTGGTTTATAAACACGAATTCCCACGATATTTCCTCCTTAGATTATTCAGCTTCAGTAGCAAACAACTCGATTGCTTTTAGAATCAGCTGCAAGCGTGATGATAGCTTTTTTTAGTTTTTTTGAAGTAAAAACCAGTGTAACGTCCAACGCGTTTTGCTTTTAGGGTTTTACGTTTACAGTGTTCACATTCGCAACTTTTTACACCTTCAAACGCAGCTTCAACAGCTTGTTTGATCAAAAAGTTTGTGAGCGCGAGTGTCAACTTCGAATACATATTTGCCTGCTTCAAGTTGAGCCATTGACTTTTCAGTGATAACAGGTTTTTTTGATAACATCATACAAATTCATTATGCAAGAACCTCCTCGATTTTTAGAGATAGCTGCTTGAGTAACAAGAAGTTTGTCACTATTTGCGATGTCAAGAACACTTGCAGTTGTAGCAGTCGCAACTTTCACGTTTGGAAGGTTACGAGCTGAAAGAGCTGCGAATTCATTTCCTTCTTCAAGAATAACAAGGACTTTAGAATCGATGCTCAAAGCTGCAAGAACTTTTTGCAAATTCAGCAGTTTTTGGAGCTGTAAATTCAAGAGAATCAACGGCTACAAATTTGTTTTCAGCAACTTTTTCTGAGTAAACAGATTTAAGTGCAAGGCGACGAACTTTTTGAGGAAGTTTGTACGCATAGCTACGTGGAGTTGGTCCGAAGACGATTCCACCACCACGCCATTGTGGAGAGCGGATAGAACCTTGACGAGCACGTCCAGTTCCTTTTTGACGCCATGGTTTGCGTCCGCCACCTGAAACGGCTGAACGGTTTTTTTAACTGCGTGAGTTCCTTGACGAAGGCTAGCACGTTGGCTGATGATCACATCAAATACAACTGCTTGGTTTGGTTCGATACCAAAGATCGCATCGTTAAGAACAACTTCGCCCGCTTGTTTACCAGTTTGGTCGAATAATGTTACATTTGCCATTTTGACTGTATTCCCCTTTCCTTATTATTTACCAGCTTTAACTGCTGACTTGATAGTGATAAGAGATTTCTTAGCACCTGGTACGTTACCTTTGATAAGGATAACGTTCTTTTCTGGAACAACTTGCACAACTTCAGGGTTTTGAATTGTTACACGATCGCCACCCATGCGTCCTGCAAGGTTTTTACCTTTGAATACGCGGTTAGGTGCAACAGGTCCCATAGAACCTGGACGACGGTGGTAACGAGAACCGTGAGCCATTGGTCCACGTGATTGTCCGTGGCGTTTGATAACACCTTGGAAACCTTTACCTTTAGAAGTACCAGTTACATCAACAATGTCTCCAGCTTCGAAAGTGTCAACTGTGATTTCAGCACCAACTTCCAAGCCTTCAACGTTTTTGAATTCACGAATGAAGCGCTTAGGAGCCGTGTTAGCTTTTGCTACATGTCCTTTAGCAGGTTTGTTGCTCAATACTTCGCGTTTGTCATCGAAACCAACTTGGATAGCGTTGTAACCATCTGTTTCAACAGTTTTAACTGAAGAACAACGTTTGGAGTTGCTTCGATAACTGTTACAGGGATCAATTCGCCAGCTTCAGTGAAGATTTGAGTCATTCCCACTTTTTTTCCCTAAGATTCCTTTTTGTCATGAGAAAATAGTTCCTTTTCTATAGTTTTTTTATTCAAAAAGTTTTTTTAACGAGCGTTTTTTTATGCTCTGGATCAAGCTTTTAGATTAAAGTTTGATTTCTACGTTTACACCACTTGGAAGATCCAATTTCATCAAAGCGTCAACTGTTTTTTTGAGTTGGGTTGATGATATCGATCAAACGTTTGTGTGTACGCATTTCGAATTGTTCGCGAGAATCTTTGTATTTGTGAGTCGCACGAATGATTGTGTAGAGGCTACGCTCAGTTGGAAGTGGGATTGGACCCGCAACTTGTGCACCTGTACGAGTAGCTGATTCTACGATTTTTGCAGCCGCTGTGTCGAGTGTACGGTGTTCGTACGCTTTCAAACGGATGCGGATTTTTTTGTTTGCCATCTTTTTCTCCTTTTTCGTCTATTTAAGATAATAGGCTAGCTCCACAAGAAAAACCGACGCGCGTTGCGTGGCAATGCAACCGAGCGTGTCGCAACCTCTTGCATCAAAAGCTAATAGCTGTTTTTCACAGCACCATAGTAGTTTAACACAAACAAAGGCCCAATGCAAGGGATTTGAGAAGATTTTTTTCGTTTTTTTGATGAAAGTGTTTTTCGAAAGAAAATAGAGTGCTAAAAAAAGTTGCTATTATATAGGAAAAAAAGGGAGCGAGACAGAACAAATTTATATCCAATTTGTTCGTCGTCTCGCTCCCCGCACAGTTGATTAGGTTATCTTTGGAGCTTAACAAGCGAACAAAGATACCAATCAACCACTGCGTCTAGCAGTTATTCCTATTATTCTCAGATGGCTGTAGTCTTTTTTTCTTCCTATTTATCTATTTCTAGAAATTCCGTCCTGACTTTGTTATAGCCATATTTTTTTCGACGAAATGCTCACGGAATTCTAAGAGATTGTCATCCATGATGGCTTGACGGACCTGCTTCATGAGGTTGATCAAGAAGTACAGGTTGTGGTAGCTGGTCAAGCGAATGCCGAAGGTTTCATCTGCCTTGAGGAGGTGGCGAAGATAAGCTCGGGTGTAATTCTTACAAGTGTAGCAATCACATTCGGGATCCAGCGGTGTAAAGTCTTCTGCAAATTGCGCATTTTTCACCACTAGGCGTCCTTGACTAGTCATACAGGTACCATTTCGCGCAATCCGCGTCGGCAAGACACAGTCAAACATGTCCACTCCACGAATAACGCCATCGATCAGACTGTCTGGAGCTCCTACTCCCATGAGATAGCGTGGCTTGTTCTCTGGTAAGAGCGGAGTTGTGAAATCCAGCACGGCATTCATCTCTTCATGGCTTTCCCCAACAGCTAAGCCACCGATAGAATAGCCTGGGAAGTCCATGCTGACCAAATCTTGAGCAGACTGACGGCGCAAGTCTTCAAATCCAGCCCCTTGGACAATCCCGAAAAGACCTTGATCATGAGGGCGACGGTGAGCCTTTAGGCCACGTTCTGCCCAACGACTGGTCCGTTCGATTGATTTTTTCACATAATCATAGGGCTGATAGAACTGAGGACATTCATCAAAGGACATCATGATGTCGCTTCCTAGATTGTTTTGGATGGAGATGGCCTTTTCTGGAGAGAGGAACATCTTCGAGCCGTTGAGGTGGTTTTTAAAGGTTACCCCTTCTTCGGTGATGTTGCGGGTATCCGCTAATGAATAGACCTGGAAGCCTCCACTATCTGTCAAAATGGGCTGGTCCCAGTTCATGAACTGGTGCAGTCCTCCTGCTTTTTGCGACCAAGTCGTCCCCGGGACGAAGCCAGAGATGGTAGGTGTTGGCCAAGATAATTCCGGAACCCATTTCCTTGAGTTCTTCTGGCGATTGGGTCTTAACGGTTGCCTGAGTCCCTACAGGCATAAACATTGGGGTCGGGAAGGTCCCGTGAGGGGTGATAATTTCTCCCAGACGAGCACCTGTATGCTTTTCTTTTTTGATTAATCGATATTGAATCGGTGAATCTGTCATGGTTACCTCCGTACTGGGAAAAAAACAGTCCCAGCCTTCTTATTCCTGTCACAGTTTTTCCTGTGAGCACCTGTACGATTGTACCAAATTTTACCGGCTCTGTCACGGACTTATGTTATAATAAAAAGTACTACTATGAAGAGAGTGTCATCTATGAACCTTAAACTGATTCGCCTCCGGGCACGTACCATGCAAGTCCAGCAACCGGGCTTAGCTATCCTTTTTGCTCTTCCGGTCCTGTTGACCATTCTTGCTAACTTTCTCTTAAGTGGGCAAGATCTGGTCGATCTACTACCGGATATGACCTTGCAGCAAGCAAGTATCTACATGATCCAGCGGCAGCTCTTTCCTTCTGTCGTCTCCTTTGTCATCTCCATTTTAGTGGTCGGTGCGACTTTTAGCTATTTAGATACGATTAATCCCAAGATCGAACACCGAACACGCGTCTTAGATATCTTTAAACAAGATCGCTTTACCTCTGTATTTGCCACCTTGATCTTGAAGCAAGTCGTCCTCTTTTTATGGGGACTCATCCTCTATGTGGGGAGTCTCATCAGCACCTACGCCAGCATTCGATTTTTGGCGATCTACGATAAGGTGAGCAACCCTAGCACTCTGAGTGCTTCCAGTCCTGAATTCCAATCTCTCATGCAACAAATGCCTCTGATGACTGCTGGTGTTGTACTTGGCCTGATTGGCCTCCTCTTTTACCTGCCACAATACTACAGTCTCAGCTTGGTCGAATTGATCCTCTATGAGCAATTACGAGACGGCGACTACAAGGGAGCCTTTGGAGTCCTTCGCCAAAGTCGTGAAACCATGAAAGGGTTCCGCAGCAATCGCTTGGTACTCGATCTAACCTTGATTGGTTGGTACTTCTTGAATTACTTCACGCGCGATGTCATCGGCTTTTTATACCATGCCTTACTTTATCAACTGCCAAATTGCCTTTTTATGATCAAATCAAGCAGATCAAACAAGGGCCGCGCCATTTTACAGGCCATCCAAGCCATGAAACTGAATAAGAGTAAGAAGAAAACCCCAGCAAGCTGGGGTTTTCTTCTATGATCAATTGTTTATCATTTATAAACCGTATAGGGAGTCTCCTAAGATCAGTCGGGTGTGTTCCCGTTTGATACAGCGGTTCATGACGATATCTTCTCGTCCAGCTCCACGAAGGATTTCTTCTGCTTCTTGATTTTCCAGCTCCAATTGTGCCCAGAAAATTTTCGCATCCGTCTCAATAAAATCACGCGCCACATCTGGTAAAAAAACTCACTGCGACGGTATACATCGACGATATCTACTGGGAAAAGGAATCTCCTGCAAGCTAGCGTACACCGTTTCTCCAAGAATCTGGCCACCAGCTGCACGAGGGTTGACAGGAATAATCCGATAGCCCCGCTCTTGCATCTCCTTGCTAACACGATGACTGGTCGTATCTTCATGGTCAGATAATCCAACCACAGCGATGATCTTGCTGGTTTCTAGGTAATGTTTGATAATGCCATCACTAGGATTGCGAAATGAATAAGCCATAAGAATCTCCTTTTGTATGCGTTTCCTTTCTTTAAATAGTATAACAATACGGAAGGGCATTGCAAGTGTTTGTCAGTTAAAAGCGGTAGGAAACTGAAAAGTCTCCTACCGCTTTCTGTTTTGAACAAACTCGATCCATTTTATTTGGCTTCATACCATGTTTTGCCTTCGTTCTCATCAGCTTCCAGTGGTACTGCAAGTTCGATAGCGGATTCCATGGTCTCTTTGACGAGTTCTTTGATCGCTGCCAGTTCATCACTTGGTACTTGCAGAACGATTTCATCGTGCACTTGAAGAAGCATCTTGGTCTTGTATGCTCCTCTTTCTAGCGCTTGGTCCAAGTGGATCATGGCAATTTTCAAGATATCTGCTGCAGATCCTTGGATTGGTGAGTTGATAGCTGTCCGCTCCGCAAAGCCTCGAACATTGAAGTTGCGAGAATTGATATCTGGAATCTCCCGACGACGCTTGAAGAGGGTCTCCACATAGCCTTTGTCACGCGCTTCCCGTACCACTCTCTCCATATAGTCCTTGATGCCAGGGTAGCGTTCGAAGTAGGTCTCAATGTAGGCCTTGGCTTCTTTTCGACTGATCCCTAGGTTGTTAGACAGTCCAAAGTCGGAAATTCCATAAACCACACCGAAGTTTACTGCTTTTTGCATTGCGACGGTCGTTCGGCGTCACATCTTCTGGTTTTTCAATATTGAAAGACTCGCATAGCAGTCGATGTATGGATATCTGCCCCATGTTTAAAAGGCATCAATCAAATGCTCATCTCCCGAAATATGGGCCAAGACGCGCAGTTCGATCTGTGAATAGTCCGAACTCAACAAGACACTGTTTTTCCTCTTCTGGGACAAAGGCCTTACGAATGAGACGACCTTGTTCCAAACGGACAGGAATGTTTTTGCAGGTTGGGATCCACGCTGGACAAACGGCCTGTCTGCGTCAAATCCTGTACATAGCGGGTATGGATCTTCCCATCTTCCAAAAATCCAATCTTGAAGACCGATGACATAGGTCGACTGGATCTTAGCAATTTGGCGGTATTCAAGAATCTTAGACACAATCGGTGCAATTGGAGCCAGGCGTTCCAAGACATCAACGGCTGTTGAATAGCCGGTTTTTGGTCTTCTTAGTATATTCAAGAGGGAGTTCCAATTTTTTTCAAAGAGGATGACCCCCAATTGTTTTTGGAGAATTGATGTTAAACTCTTCTCCTGCAAGCTCGTAGATTTCTTGAGTCAAGCGCTCCAAGACCACTTCGTTTTCCACCTGCATATCTTCTAGGGTCTGGCGCTCTACCTTGATCCCCGCGATTTCCATCTTGGCCAAAAACAGTCTGCTAGTGGTTGCTCCATATCATAGAGCAAATCTAGCTGGTCATGGGCTTGCAACTGCTCCACCATGGGCTCTTCGGTATCCAGTAGAACAGCGACTTTCCGTGCCAAATGCTCTAATAGGGACCGCCTTTTTCTGGGATAGCTTTTTGGCTCCCTTGCCATAAACGACTTCGTCCAGCGGTAGCGCAATCTGACTATAGAGACTCGCAATGGTTGAAATTTCATTGTCCTCTACGGTCGACAAGAGATACTTGGCCAATCGACTGTCAAACGCGGGATTTTGAAGGGTAATGCCCAAGTGGCTGAGCAAGACCTTAGCCCGCTTGAAGTCATAGACCTTGAGGGGCGTTTTTTTCGAGAAATTCTTTGAAAAATCGGTGTTTGTAAAAGATCAGTACCAGTACTTGCGTAGAGCTGACCTTTGGTCCCCCATGCGAAAACCGATGATGGGTTCCGTATGGTAATTGTCCCCAAAAATCTCAAAATGGAAGAAACTATCTTCCGTGAGCATATCTGAAGTGACTTGCTCGACTTCTGTATAGTCAATAGCTACAGGAGCTGCTTCTTCCACTGAGATCCAAGGCCTGACGGAGTTGCTTGAAGCCCATCTCCTCAAAAAACTTGGCGAGATTTTCTAGATGAGGGCCCGTATAGGTGATATCGTCCAGGCCAATCTCAATGGGCGCATTGGTATCGATGGTCGCGAGAGTCTTGGACAGATAGGCCTGCTCCTTGTCGTTGATGAGGTTTTCCTTCATCTTAGAAGCCTTCATCTCATCGATATGCTCGTAAATGCCATCGAGAGAGCCGTACTCTAGGAGTAGTTTAATCCCGGTCTTTTTCTCCGATCTTAGTGACACCTGGGATATTATCCGATTTATCTCCCATCAAGGCCTTGAGGTCGATAAATTGCTCTGGTGTCAGCCCCATCTTTTCTTTCAGATAGGCTGGAGTGAATTCTTCAAACTCTGCTACCCCTTTTTTGGAGATTTCAACCACCGTATTATCATCTGTCAGCTGGATCAAATCCTTATCCCCAGAGACAATGGTCACATCAAATGGCACCGAGCTAGTTTCTGCCATCTTATCTAGCGTTCCAATAATATCATCCGCTTCATACTGGGCCAGCTCATAATGGCGGATTCCCAAATGATCCAGTTGCTCACGAATGAAAGGGAAACTGCTCACGGAACTCATCTGGAGTTTTTGCACGGCCCCTTTGTAGTCGGCATACATCTCCGTCCGAAAAGGTCGTCTTTCCTGCATCAAAAGCAACGAGGACATGGGTTGGTTGGATGCGCTCCAAGAGATGGCTCAACATGAGGTTAAAGCCATAGACCGCATTGGTATGCAGACCATTGGCATTTTTTTGAAGCGATCAATTTGATTATAGAGTGCGAAAAAAAGGCACGAAAAAGCGACGGAAGACCCGTCGATGAGTAGTAATTTATTCTTTTTTTCCATAGGCCTATTATACCACGAATCACAAGGTCTCTGGTACATAAAAAAACTCTACCCTTTCGGGTAGAGCCTTCTTTAGGAGTTTCTTATGAAAAAAATGAAGAGAAGTGTTTATTCGCCGTAACAAGAACCTTGTTGTGGCAATTTCTTAAAGCGTTTTTGGATAATTAACTGAGATTTTCATTTTCTGTACCTCATTTCTTATTGGATGAGTACAGTATACAAGAGAAACCTAAACAATTCCTTATAGAAAGCTTCAAGAAAACTAAAAGCTGAGGCGCAAAACACGCGGTTGTTTTTTGCTACAAGCTGGTAACTGAAGATGGAGCCCTGTCTCATCTTGGCTCCAAGAAAGGGAGCTGACTTTCTCCAAGGAGCTCTAGCTTTTGAATGCGCGCATGAAGAATTCTCGGTTGCTTGAGATCATAGGCGAGAGACGGCAAGGTCAGCTCTTCCGTCCTTCCACTTGGTTCCAGCTGGATAGCATAAAGAAAGCCATCACGCATGGTATAGCGGAAAATCTTGGCTGGTATAGAGTGGCGCTTGCCCATCTGAGAAGGAACCTTCCTGGGCCTCGGTCGGTCCGTCCGATGACACCCGCCAAGGCCGACTCTGATAAATGGCTTCTCCATTTACCGCCAGCCAGTCCCCGATCTCTGTGAGGATGTCTTGGTCTTGCTCAGGGATCGTGCCATCTGCCTTGGGTCCAATATTGAGCAGAAGATTGCCATTTTTGGCCACAACATCAACTAAATTTTTGTAGCAATTCCTTACTGGTCTTGTAGGCTAGATCCTGGGTATAGCACCAAGAATTACGGGCGATCGCGGTATCCATTTGCCACGGAAAGGCTTGCGTCTCTCCGTATCCTCCCCGCTCCATCTCGACGATTCCTGAACCGAAAGGGAGGGCATCCTGTTTGTAACAAACAGCCACCTTGCGATCCTCTTGTGCTGCTAGATTGTAATAATAAGCCAAAAAGCGCATCAAGTAGGGACGGAAACTCTCATGCTGGATCCACCAGTCAAAATATAGGAGCTCTGGTTGGTAGTCCCGCACCAGTTCACAGGTTCGCAAAAGCCAATCTTCCAAGAATTCTTTGCTTGGATAAGGCTTGGAAGTCAGATCAAAATGATCCTTGGGCTCTGGCTCCGCTGGCCAATAAAGGCTGTCTCTTGGGACTTCTTGCGGAATGTCACTAGTGAATTCCTTGCCATGTGAAAAGAAAAACTGGTGTTCTGCCCGGTGAGAGGACGTACAGAAGTGCAGGCCACGTTTTTCTGCTTCCTCCCTCAGCTCTCCTAAGACATCTCGTCTCGGCCCCATTTCTAAGCTATTATAAGGCGAGAGAGTAGAGGCATACATCTGAAAACCATCGTGGTGCTCCGCAACTGGAAAAAGATACTGGGCTCCCGCTTTTTGAAAGAGATCCAGCCAAGATGCCGGATCAAAGCGATCGGCTGTAAAAAGAGGAATGAGATCCTTGTAGCCAAAGCTGGCCTGGTCTCCAAAATGCTCTCGATGATAGTCATAGCAAGGATTCCCTTGGATATACATATTTCATGAATACCATTCCGAACCAAAGGCAGGTACACTGTAGACGCCCCAGTGGATAAACATTCCAAATTTGGCATCCCGATACCAATCCGGACAGACTTGATGGCTAAGAGAGTCCCAGGTTGGTTCAAAAGGACCTGACTGGACAACTTGATCAATCTCTTCAAGGCTTATCATTCTCTTCTCCTCTTTTTCTTGTTACTACCTCTATTGTAACGAGAAAAGCCTCGTTTGTAAAGACCAAACGAGGGGAATGTTTAAAATAGTAGACAAAGAGCTTGATCTAGGAGAATCAAGCTGATGATGAATGGAATGAACCTTCTAGCCCTTCACTGCTTGAGAAATAAAACGAGCGATGGCGTCTGTCTCCCCTTGGTGGAGAGCCTTAACGATTTTAGACCCCACAATAACCCCATCTGAGACCTTGTTGAAACGGTGAACATCCTCCATGCTGAAACTCCAAAACCTGTTAAAACAGGAATGGATGCTATTTCGTGTAATTGGGGCCAAGTGGTGATCCAAATCATCTCGATAGCTACCAGCTTTCCCCGTCACTCCATTGACAGCAACGGCATAGATAAATCCTTCTGCATCTTGGATCAATTTCTTTTGGCGCTCGATTCCTGTGGTTAAGCTCACTAGTGGCACCAAAGCGATGTCTTTATCCACTAATAGAGGCTCTACCAGATCCGCATGCTCATGAGGAAGATCCGGAATAATCACTCCTTTGACTGCTGTTCCTTCTACATCTCTAAAAGAAGTTTTCGAGCCCATATTGGAACAAGGGGTTGAAATAGGTCATGATGACCAAAGGAACACTTGTCTCAAGCGCTGGATCGTTTGCACCAGTTCCTCTGTCGTCGTCCCATGGGCTAAACTTCGTAGTCCCTGCCTCTTCAATCACAGGGACCATCTGCCACCGGATCCGAAAAAAGGAATGCCAACCTCAATAGCTGAGACACCAAGCTCCTCCAAAAAAATTGGATGGTTTCCTGCAAACCTGCCAAGCCTTTTTTTCATGATCTCCTGCCATAATATAAGGAACAAAGATCCCTTGCTGCTGGTCTTTCAGCTTTTTGTAAATGCTCTGTTAAGGTCTTTCCCATCTTACTCTCCCTCTCTTGTTCTAGGCGGTCTTTGACTTGTACCACATCTTTATCCCCACGACCTGATAAGCAAACGATCATGGATTTTTCAGGCCCCATCTCCTTAGCCAACTTCACCGCATAGGCGATAGCGTGGCTCGATTCCAGGGCTGGAATGATTCCTTCTACTTTTCGAAAGCAATTGAAAGGCTTCTAGGGCTTCTTTGTCTGTCACTGGCACATAGGTTGCCCGCTTGATGTCATGGAAATAAGAATGCTCTGGCCCAATCCCTGGGTAATCGAGACCTGCTGAAATCGAGAAAGCTTCTAAAAATCTGTCCATGCGCATCCTGTAAAACATCCATCAAGGCGCCGTGAAGGACTCCCGGACGCCCCTTGGTCAAGGTTGCTGCATGCTGGTCTGTATCTACTCCAAGCCCAGCAGCTTCTGCCCCATACATGGCAACAGAGGTATCCTCAACAAAAGGATAAAAGAGGCCAATGGCGTTCGATCCGCCTCCTACACAGGCTAAGACTGCATCTGGTAGTGCACCATCATTTTTGCTCTGCAAATTGGCGTTTGGCTTCTCGACCGATGACACTTTGAAAAATCACGGACAATTTCTGGGAATGGGATGAGGTCCCTAGAGCAGACCCCATGATATAGTGGGTATCCTCCACATTTGCTACCCAGGCTCTAAGGGCAGCATTGACCGCATCCTTGAGAACACGTGACCCATCTGTTACTGATTGAACCTTGGCGCCCAACAATTCCATCCGAAAGACATTGAGGGCTTGGCGTTTGACATCTTCTTCCCCCATGTAGATGGTGCATTCCATATCAAATAAAGCAGCAGCTGTTGCTGTTGCAACACCGTGCTGTCCGGCCCCTGTTTCTGCGATGATCTTCTTTTTGCCCATCCGGTGTGCCAACAAAACCTGTCCTAGGGCATTATTAATTTTATGAGCCCCTGTGTGGTTGAGGTCTTCTCTTTTAAGAAAGATCTTGGCTCCACCGACATACTTGGTAAGATTTTTAGCGTAATAGAGCGGTGTTTCCCGACCGACATATTGTTTCAGAAGCTGATCCAATTCTGCTTGAAAAGAAGGATCTGCTTGACTTTCTCTATAGGCTTCTTCTAATTCTAAAACTGCTGTCATCAAGGTTTCAGGGACAAATCGTCCCCCGAACCGCCCGTAAAATCCGTTTTTATCTGGTTGTTTATATGCCATGCTTGACCCTTTCTATAAATCGTTTTATCTTTTCTTGATCTTTTATTCCATTTGTCTCGACCCCACTGGATACATCCACCGCATAAGGATGAAAGAAGCGAATAGCATCTGCTACATTATCTACTGTCAAGCCCCCTGCAATAAAGAAGGGCTTTGTGAAATTTTGGGTTTCGAGTTCTTGCCAGTTAAAGGTCTGCCCACTTCCTGCTACAGGAGCATCAAAGAGCAGATAATCAGCACCAGTCTCAGGAAGAGCTGCGTCTTTCCCCACTTGAACAGCGCGAATCGTTTGTTGGGGAAGGTCTTGCAAGATGGTTTCATCTATCGGCCCATGCACTTGTATCAGGTCCAAGCCCACAACTTGACAAGCTTGCTCCACTTCTTCTCTTTGTGGTGATACAAAAACACCGACTTTTTGAACCCCCTTTGGAATGCCTGTAGCCAACTGCCGAGCTTGCTCCAACGTGACTTGCCGTTTGCTTGGTGCAAAGACAAAACCAATGTAGTCCGCACCGGCTTCAACAGCTGTCTGGACGGCTTCCGGAGTGGACAATCCACAAATTTTAACCTTTGTCAATCTGCAACTCCTTTACTTTTTCAGCCACATTGTCTGCCTTCATGAGGGCTGTCCCAACGAGAATGCCATTAAAATAAGGAGCCAGCATGCGCGCGTCTGCTGCTGTGAAAATAGCAGACTCAGAGATGTAAACCGGTTCTTGTTCAAAGCTGGTCGCCAATTCAAGGCTAGTATGAAGATCTGTCTCAAAGGTCACCAAGTTGCGATTATTGACCCCGATGATCTGAGCCCCAATCCGGTGAGCGACCTCTAGTTCTGTCAGATTATGGGTCTCCACCAAGACCTCCAGGCCAAGATGGGTCGCAAAACTCGAAGAGTTCTTTCAGACGAGCCTCTGATAAGGCTGCAACTATCAACAAGATCACAGTCGCCCCTGCGTTTCGCGCCCGAATCACTTGTTTTTCATCCACAATGAAAATCTTTGTTGAGGGTGGGGATACGTACTTGACTAGATATTTCCCGGAGATACTCGATACTGCCCTTGAAAAAAACACTTCATCGGTCAAGACAGAAATCATCACGGCCCCATTTTTCTTCGTAAGTCTTAGCCTGCGCGACGATATCCACATCGACATGAATATCTCCCAGACTCGGGACTAGCCTTTTTTTCACTTCCGCAATGACCTGAAGCTTTTCTGGATGACTCTTTAGGTAATCATACAGGCGGTAGGTCTCGCGCAAAGGTTGGAGTTCCTCTTCTTTCATCGCAGCCACTTCACGCGCCTTTTCCTTTAGAATCTTTGGCAAGAATTCTTGACTCATTTTTTTGATACTCCTGTAATAATCTCAATTTCTCAAGGGCGGCCCCACTGGCAATCACTTCACGTGCCAAGGCAATCCCTCCTTTGATAGAATCTACCTTGCCGTTGGCATAAAAAAACCAAGGCCAGCATTCAAGACAGTCACCTCTAAGAAGGGACTTGCTTCATTCTCCAAGACGCTGAGCAAAATTTCCGCATTGCGTTTGGCGTCACCACCTCGTACTTGATCAATTTCAATGCGCTCCATTCCGATATCTTCTGGTTGAAAACTGGATAAGGTAACCTGCCCATCTTCCAGAATAGCGAGCTGGGTTTCTCCATCAAGGCCTGCCTCGTCCAAACCTTGTGGACCACTCACCACCACTGCGCGTTTCCGACCCAAATTCTTTAGAATCTCCGCCGTACTTTCCAGCATATCTGGACGACTGGTTCCCAATAGCTGGGTTTCTAGAGGAATCGGATTGATAAGAGGACCGGTTAAGTTCATCACCGTTGGAACTCCTAGTGCCAAGCGAGCGGGCATAATATAGCGCATGCCAGGATGCAGATTTTTTTGGCAAATAGGAAGACAATTCCCCGCCTTTTTCAAACACTCGTCCCAAGTCTTCTGGACCCAAATCAAGGTTAATCCCTAGAGCTTCTAGTACATCCGCAGAACCAGATTTAGAAGAGATCGAACGATTTCCGTGTTTCGCTATCTTGATGCCACCACCAGCAAGGACGAAGGCAGCTGTTGTTGAAATATTGAAACTATAAGAACGATCGCCCCCCGTTCCACAATTGTCCATTGCTCCTTGAACTTCTGTAGGAATAGCGACTGCATAGGCCTGCATCACTTTTGCAATAGCCGTCCGCTCTTCAACCGTTTCTCCCTTCATTTTGAGACCTAGAAGAAGGGCCGTCACCTGTGCTTCTGAAGCACGACCAGCAACGACTTCCTCCATGGCAGCTTCTAACTCTGCACTGGTTAGATCCATTCCTTCCGCTACTTTTGCAAGCACTTGTTTCATCTTCCGCTCCTTGACTAGTTTGACAAAATTTTCGATGGTCTTGAGCCCATCTGGCGTCCCGATACTTTCTGGATGGTATTGAAAACCATAAATCGGTAAGCTACGATGTTGAATCCCCATAATCGCTTGATCATCCGTCGTCCGAGAGGTAATGACAAAATCCTCTGGCATGTCTTCAATCGTCAGCGAATGGTAGCGCATGACTGGGACTTCTTTTGCGACACCCGCGTATAGCGGAGAGGGAGCTTCTAGCTGGATCTGGCTTTGTTTGCCATGCATGACCTGTGGAGCCAATCCCAAGCGCCCTCCAAAAACTTCCGCAATCGCTTGATGCCCCAAGCAAATCCCCAAGATTGGTTTGACCCCTGCGAAAATCTCGGATCATCTCCTCCATCTTGCCCGCATCCTTTGGCCAACCTGGACCTGGAGAAAAGACCAAGGCATCTGCTTCTTGGGCAACTTGGTACAAATCCGGATCATCATTTCGAAGCACCTGGACCTCATCAAATTTTCCGATATACTGTGCTAAATTGTAGGTAAATGAATCGTAATTATCGACTAATAAAATCATCCTTCTTCTCCAATCCTTGTCATTGATTTTGCCTTTATTGACGGTTTCTTGGTATTCATTTTCAGCGATCGAATCATAAACGATTCCTGCTCCGGCCTGCACATAAGCCTTCTTATTTTTTTGAGGATCATGGTTCGAATCGCAATAGCAAAAATCGAGATCTCCCGTCACAGAGAGATAGCCAATAGCACCCGCATAGACGCCTCGTTTCTCTTTTTCTGCCTCATAGATTCGCTTCATGGCTCGAATCTTGGGAGCACCCGAAACGGTCCCAGCTGGAAGAGTTGCCTTCAGAGCCTCAATGGAGGCTAGTCCAGGAAGTAATTGACCCTTGACCACACTCGTCAGGTGCATGACATAACGGAAGAACTCCACTTCCATATATTTGGTCACTTCAACTGACCCATTTTTGAGCGATACGACCCAATATCGTTTCGCCCTAGATCCACCAACATCCGGTGTTCTGCGACTTCTTTTGGATCCCCTGCCAAATCAGCTGCCAATTGCCGATCAGCCTCTTCATCGATCCCTCTGGGACGTGTGCCAGCAATGGGATTGGTTGTCACCACTCGATCCTTGACCGACACCAGACTTTCTGGACTGGCACCGATAATTTGGTACTCCCCAAAAATCATAAAAAGTAGAGATAATTCGAAGGGTTGGTCACGCGCAAATTGCGGTAATAATCCAGTGGTTTTCCTGAAAAAAATCAGCTGAAAAAAACGTTGACTGAGCACGCATTGGAACATATCTCCTTTTTCGAATATAGTCCCGCGCTAGGGCCACCATTTCCTCAAACTCTTTTTGCTCCAAATGATTGTGGAAATGAAGCGCATGCAGGTCCTTGTCCTGAAACTCTTCCTTTTGCAGGTCTTGCCAATTGTGCTAATACTTGCTCCAAGCTCGACGCTTGCTCTGCTTCACTCCGTCCACTATAGAGGTTCTCTTCCACCACATAGACCTTTTTCCTTTTTGTGATCAAAAATCACATAGCTTTCATATAAGAAAAAAAGTGAAGATCTGGTGTGCCGATCGTATCTTCAGGAATGGAACCAATGTTCTCATAGAGGCCAATCAAGTCATAGCCGACAAATCCAATCGCCCCACCGTTAAAAAGGGAGTTCTTCTGAAGTTTTTCGTTTTTGACCGTGATGCGATTCAAAAAGTCCAAAGGATCCTCTTCAACAATTTGATCATTGTAATAGAGAATGCCATTTTCAAACTTGACTTCACTGACTGGCCGATAGGCTACAATTGAAAAACGCGCATTCTCTTTTTCACGAGGGATCGACTCCAAGATCATTTTATGGGGCGCATCCAAACGCATATAAGCCAAAATTGGACTCAACACATCAGCAGATAAAACTTTTTTCATATCAGAAACCTCTCTTTTAGAACTCTTTTATTCTAATGAATTCAACCGCACCTTTGCTTGCTAAGGCGATCAAGGGTATCCCATCGCTCTGTTTGCGCTTTTGGGATCAATGTGCCTAAGCTCGCTTCGCTTGCTAAGGCACATAGAAAAGCCCTCACACAAAAACTGTGTGAGGGCGTAGTGTCCGCGGTGCCACCTCTTTTATAGGGAAAAATAGCTGGTCTTTCCCTACATCTCTATCTCCTCTATCAAGGAGTTGCACGGTAAGGGTGCCAACCGAATTCACATGGGTTAGAATTCATTGATCATAACAGTCCAATTTTTCATCAGTCGCTATTGCTTGTTCACAATTCCCACAAGCTCCCTGAAAAATAGCTGACTCATTACTTTTTCTGTTGCTACCATTATAACCCTTTTTCTTAGAAAGTCAATAAAAATTTTTTTAGTCTTTTTTTATACTTTTTTCTACACTAATTTAATAAAATCAGCTCAAAGAGCCCTAGCGGCCCGTCCTTTTTATCCCAAAAATAGGATACTCAACAAAAGCTAAAATTGCAGGACCACCTTGGGTCAAGATAATCTTTTTATTGGCTGTCATCGCACCGTAGGCTCGCAGCTCCAATAATAAAAAAAGCACAAAAAATTGTAACAACTTCACTATTTTTTTAGAGACAAACAATCCATACAAGAGGAAGACACCAATCAAGGCATTGTATATCCCTTGATTCTTAAATAAAGAGGTCACAGATGGGCGAGCGAGTTCTTCTTTATCCATGTTGAAAACCCGACTTGTGGTATCAGATGTGGTTCTGATGCTCTCCAAATAAAAAATATACAAATGCTCCAGTGCAGCAAGACTTGCTAAAATAATCGTCAGTAATGACATCGTAGATTCTCCTTTTTATTCAACTGTTATTTGTTCAATGCCAGATACTAATTTGTCCAGCAGGTAAGAAAAATTGCTCTTGTTCTTGAGCAGTCAAAATCCGACTCATCTGTTCTTTCACCGCCACATGATGGCGAGGGGATGTTTGACCAAACGATTATAGGCCGTATCCGTCAAATGAATTAAGATTTCCGCTGGTTCTTTTGGATTTCGACTCCGATGGACAAATCCTTCCTTTTCTAATATTTTGAAATGCCGGGTTAAAGCCGCTGGATCAATCTGCAAGCGCTCCTGAACCGCGATCTGATTGCAAGGCGCTTGTTCTAATAAATCCTGCAAGATTTGGTAACGTGTTAAGCTAATCCCTAGGCGCTTTTCAAAAAGTTGCGTAGTTGATTGATCTGCCAAAGCGTAGTTGGTAGAGCAAATCATTTATTTCTGCCATGTCCTTCCTCTATTCATTTTTTTGATAAATCAATAATTGACTAATCAATTATAAAATATTTCATATCCTCTTGCAAGGAAAAAGAGCTTGCACTGTTTCTTTTCACAAAAAAAGCCGCCTGATTTGGCGACTCTTAGGGAGATTATTATGAAAAAGAAAAAGTTTTTAGGATTTTTTTCTAAACAAAGTTAGGAGGTCTTTGTTTATGCTTTCTATTATAGCGGACATTTCTTAAAGAAAGCTTACGACTTTATTTCAAAATGAAAACAAATTCTTTACAGATTCTTTTCAGCGTTTAAAATAGCTGGGATATCTAGTAAGGTGTTCATCTGATGATTGCCTTGATAGTCAGACGTCAAGAAATTGATACTCTGAATCTGGCTATTTCTTGCAAAGTCAATATCCAGGCTCCGATCCCCAATATAGTAGGTATTTTCTGGCTCCAACCCGTACTTCTCCATCAGATACATGGCAGCTTCTGGGTCAGGCTTGCGGGCAAAAACCACTTTGACTGGTCAAAATCTCTGTAAAAAATGATTCCAAACCCAAAGTCCCGTAGGATGACAAAGGCATTCTCTCCCTTATGGGTATAGACAAACTGCTCAATTCCAGCTTCTTGTCCCCAGGATAGGATATCACGCGCCCCATCCATCAGAAGGACCTGGGCATTTTTCTCCGCCAGACTTTCTGCTCGGCGATGATTCAAGTCGGTCACATCCAGATGATACTCCTCCGCCACGGCTACTAAAAAGATCTTGAACCGAATGCTTCAAGATGAAATCTTTAATGCTGGCTCGGTCAAACGGGAAGCTGATAAGTTGCATAGGTCTCCTCAAGACCTGCTAAAAATAGCATCATAGGAATCCAGCAAAGGTTCCCATCCAAATCCCAAATAAAAGGCTCGTTTTGTCATTTTTTTCTCTCCTACTTTTTCGTCTATAAAGTTGACTCAAAAAAATAGCCAACGGAAAGCCATTGTCGAGCAGTGTCCCCGTCCAGACCCCTGGAAGGCCAAAAGCCAAGGGTTACTCCAAGCAGATAACCGGCTCCAATTCGAATGACCCACATGCCAATCGTCGTTGCATAAAATGGAAGCTTTCCCATTTCCCAAGCCTTGCCAAACAGCTGTATAGATGACCGTTCCTGCTGTAAACGGCGTTCCTAACAAAGAAAAGAGGACAACCGATAAACTAGCTTCTACTGCTTTTGTATCTTGTGTGTAGAGATGGGTCAGAAGGGTGCCCCCAAAAAAGATTCCCAAGGCAATGGGTAACATTAATACAAAGGACAAGCAGTAAGACTGCTTTCGAAGGCGGGCAATCTGCTCAAGATCACCTTCACCCAGGCTCCGTGCTACGAGCATGACCGTCGCTGTGCCACTCCCAAACACAGGCATGTAGTTAAACTGGGTCAAGGTCTCTCCGATAGCATTTCCTGCGACTGCCTCGGTCCCAAAAGCAACCACGATCGCAATGATTACCACATCTCCAGCCCGCATCATCAGCCGCTCTCCGGCTGCTGGAAGTGCTAAGTTCAAGAGCTTACGATCCAATCCCCAACCAAGGGGGGCAAAGGGTAGCTGGACCTTTTGCCACAAGAGGATGACGCCCACCAGACGGGCCAGCACTGTCCCCAAAAGCTGCTCCAACAATGCCCCAACCAAAAAGGAAAAATAGCCACAGAGGAGAACAGAGCGTTTAATAGATTGGTCAACAGGCTCACATACATAGGGAATACGTGGATTGTTGGCCACCCGAACCAAGGAGCCCAAGGTCGTCATCAATCCTAAGAGAACTATGGTCCCGCCAACCAAGGAAAAGGTAAATCCCCCACTTTCGGCTACTGCAGCTCAGTCCCCAACAGCGAAATCATCTGGCGTCCAAATAACAGCGAAGCCCCTCCTAAGAGAGCACTCAACAACAAGGTCACCTTCAGTGACTCTGTCGCATGGTAGGCAATGTTTTCTTGATTTTTTTCACCCAAGCTTTTGGACATGACACTGGCAACTGCCGCACCCAGTGCCAAAAAGATGGCTTGATAGATCGTGATGATATTCCCTGCGACGGAAACACCTGAAATGGCAATCAAGCCCAGGTGAGCCACTAAATAAGAGTCCACCATGCCCATCAGCATTTGTAAGAAATTTTCACCCATGGCAGGAAGGGCGATGTTTAAGATTTTTTTGTATGAATTCATGCGTATAGAAAAAGAGCCAAACGGCTCTTTTGATCTTTCTAATACGAAGAATTAAAGTCCCAAGTAGTCTTCTACGGCTGCTTGCATGTCTTTGGCTGCCACGCTTGTACGATGGCGAACCGGTGCAGTTTCAAGGCCGTCTACAGCCGGTGGCACAGGAACACCTGAGAGTGTGTGTAATTTAGCCAAGGCTTCGAAATCACCTAGACCTGTCTCGCCCGTCACCGCTTCTACTGCCACAACTGGGAATTTATAAGGACTTGCTGTAGAGGCAATGACTGTTTTAGCAGTATCCCTGTTTGGGTCCGGTATTTTTTTGATAAACGGCTGATGCTACGGCTGTATGAGGGTCTTCGATGTAATCAGACGCTTCATAGACCCGCTTGATCTCTGCAGCAGTTTCTGCTTCATCTGCGTATGCAGCCGCAAACAAATCTAAGATGTCTGCATCAAAGTTGGACAATTGGTACTGACCTGTTGCAACAAGGCTTTCCATCAATTCTTTGGTCTTTGTGGCATCATTGCCTACCAAGTGGAAAATCAAGCGTTCCAAGTTTGAAGAGACCAAAATATCCATCGATGGACTGGTGGTCACCTTGAACTCACGTTTCTTATCATAGACATGTGTTTTGAAGAAGTCTGTCAAGACATTGTTTTCATTTGACGCACAGATCAATTTCCCAACTGGAAGACCGATTTGTTTGGCATAGAAAGCTGCCAAGATATTTCCAAAGTTTCCTGTTGGGACGGTAAAGTTGACTTTTTCTCCCGCTGTGATTTGGCCTGTCTTCACCAATTGCGCATAGGCGTATACGTAATAGACAACCTGAGGCACCAAACGACCAATGTTCATAGAGTTGGCTGATGAGAATTGCATCTTGTTGGCTGCTAATTTTTCACGGAGCGCCACATCATTGAACATGTGTTTGACATTGGTTTGGGCATCGTCAAAGTTTCCATCGATCGCGATGACATGGGTATTATTCCCCGTTTGAGTCGTCATTTGCAATTCTTGCACCTTGCTGACACCATCTTTTGGATAAAAGACAATGATCTCTGTCCCTGGAACATCTGCAAAACCTGCCATGGCAGCTTTTACCAGTATCTCCAGAAGTCGCCGTCAAGATGACAATTTTATTTTTCCAAACCGTGCTTTTTTTAGCTGCTGTTGTCATAAAGTAAGGCAAGATCGACAAAGCCATATCTTTAAAGGCAATGGTGGAACCGTGGAAGAGTTCCAAAGTTGTATTGTCCCATCGAGTTTGACAAGAGGAGCAATAGCTGGGGTATCAAACTTGCTGTCATAAGCATGAGAAATACAGTAGTCCAACTCTTCTGCTGTAAAGTCGTCCAAAAAAGGCTGACAAAACAAGCTTGGCCACTTCTTGGTAAGAAGCGTCTTTGAGGGTATCAAAATCCAGCTCTACTTGAGGATAAGAGACTGGAGTAAACAAACCGCCATCTGTCGCCAATCCTTGAAGGATGGCTTGACTAGCTGTTACAGTATTTTTTTCATCTCGTGTTGATTGATAAACTAATGTCATGACTGTTTTCATTCCTTTACTAGTAGTCTTCTCATTATATCATAAATGTCAGAAAAATTTAACGGCTTTTTCGCCAAATCTTGGCAAAGGTCGGCAAACAGAAAGCTAGATAAAAGAGAGCAGGCGCAACGACTTTTGCTCCTACTCCCATGCGAATCTGTTTTTCAGGTGTCTGAAAGACTTGATCAAAGCCAATCCCAACTCTGCTAAAAACAGATGGGAAGTCTTTCTTCAAGCTTTCAAGAGCTACCGTTACTTCTTGACGAGTTTGGTTATTTTTCACAGTAACTTGACCGCTCTCAACTTCACTACTTCCTAAGGTAATCAAGGCTTTGGCCGCAAAGACATCTGCTGACTTAAATTGTGCCTTGAGCTTGCGTCCAAGGTAATCACGTTCTGCCTTGAAACCTTGGATTCGAAGGGCTTGAACCAAGCTAAGCGCTGCTTCATTGACCTCATCTCCTAGGACAGCGATGTAGGCATCTAGGCCTGTTTTGATCGGCAATTCTATGCCTTTCTTTTCAAGGACGAGAAGGATCCGTTCCACACCGATACCAAATCCAAAACCAGCTGTCGCAGGGCCACCGAAGTATTCAACCAAACCATCATAGCGACCACCCGCACAGACTGTCAATTCATTGCCTTCAATTTCTGTAATGAACTCAAAAATCGTGTGGTTGTAGTAATCCAAGCCACGCACCATATTGGTATCGATGACATAGGCTACCCCCAAGTCTTCCAACATCCGACGAACCGCATCAAAATGCGCTTGGCTTTCTTCATCAAGATAGTCTAGGATGGAAGGAGCCTGTTCAACCGCCGCCTTGTCTTCTTTTTCTTTTGAATCCAAGACACGAAGCGGATTTTCTTCTAAGCGACGTTGGCTGTCCTTAGACAATTGATCCTTCATTGGCAAGAGGTAATCAATCAAGGCTTGACGATAAGCCTGACGACTAGCAGGGCTTCCCAAGGTGTTCAAGTGCAAGGTCACATTGTCAATTCCTAGTTCTTTCAGGAATTGCGCTGCCATGGCAATGGTTTCGACATCCGTTGCAGGATTGCTCGATCCAAAGCATTCTACCCCAATTTGGTGGAATTGACGCAAACGACCTGCTTGAGGACGTTCGTAGCGGAACATTGGGCCTATGTAATAGAACTTACTTGGTTTTTGTACCTCAGGCGCAAAGAGTTTATTTTCTACATACGAGCGGACAACAGGAGCTGTTCCTTCTGGACGAAGCGTGATATGACGGTCTCCCTTGTCATAGAAGTCATACATTTCTTTGGTAACGATATCCGTCGTATCCCCTACTGAACGGCTGATGACTTCATAATGTTCGAAGATCGGTGTGCGGATTTCATCATAATTGTATCGCGCAAAAGACCTTGCGTGCAAAAGCCTTCTACATATTGCCATTTCGCTGAATCGCCAGGAAGGATATCCTGGGTCCCTTTTTGGTTTTTGTAATTTCATAGCCTTCATCCTTTGTCTTACTTTTGCCTCTATTTTACCACAAATTCGAAGAGAAATGGAGGCTGGACTGAATTTCCTTCGTTCGACACGTTCAAAACCTCTTTCTCTTCTTGCCTTATCAGCCGAATTATGAGAAAATGGAAACCATACTACACTGAAAGGATCTTGCGATGAGAGGGATATCAAAATCAATGACCGCGCCCTGGCACTAGAGAAGCTGTTAATCGAAAAATTGGAGCTTGTATTTGATACCGATGTTGAGTTAGATGTCTATAACCTAGGACTGATCTACGAGATCCATCTAGATGAAGCCGGCACTTGCAAGGTGGTTATGACCTTTACCGATACGGCTTGTAGCTGTGCTGAGAGCCTTCCGATCGAAATCGTCGCTCGCCTAAAAAGAAATCGAGGGGATCGAAGATGTCAAGGTCGAAGTGACCTGGTCACCCGCTTGGAAAAATTACACGAATCAGCCGATACGGGCGCATCGCCCTTGGTCTTCCACCACGATAACAATCATTACCATTTAAGAAACGCAGTCAACTAATGAAGGAAGCCTCTTTGGAAATCCGATCCATCATAAAAAAACGAGGAACACCAGCTCTGCCATCAGAGTTTGTTCCTCGTTTTTTTATAATGTTTGAATCCATTCAAACTTTGTTCACTACCAGAATGGACTAAGCCTCGTCAGCTTTTGGTTCTGGAAGGATTTGATACAACACAATCCCAAGAATGGTTGACGTTGCGACACCAGTGATTTGAAGACCACCGAGTCGAAACATCAAACCACCGATCCCTGATACTAGGATCACACTTGCAATCAAGAGATTCTTTTTATTATCAAAATCAATCTTGTTTTCAACTAAAGATTTTCAAACCGCTGGCCGCAATAACTCCCAAAGAGGGCGATCGACAAACCTCCCAAATACAGCGAGTTGGAATCAGAGTCAAAAGAGCTGATAGCTTTACCAATAAAGCTCATGACAACCGCAATCACTGCTGCACCTGAGATAACGTATACTGAATAGATCTTACTCAAGGGCCATCACCCCGATATTTTTCACCCATAAGATGTTACCGGAGGAGCTCCAAAAAATCCTGCAATGATCTGTGCCAAAGCCATCTCCTGTAAGCGTATGGTCCAAAGTCCCAGGATCTTGAAGAAATCTCGACCTGTCAGACTATTTCAAGACCATCACGTGACCAAAGTGTTCTGTCATCGTCACAAAAGCAATTGGAGCCATGGTCAAAAATGGCACTTGGATACAATTTAAAAATCATAATCACAAATGGAATATCAAAGTTTGGAACTTTGGAACCAATTTGGCTGAAGCTTACTCGATGCAAAGTGGACAAAACTCTTGTCCTGTCAACCAGACCCTAAGACAATGAGAAAAGATATAGCCCACGATTAACCCTAGCAAAATAGGGAATCGACTCCGATAATCTTTCTTGCCATACATATTAAAGAGGATAACAGCAAAAGAGTGACCATCGAAATAAGCAGAGCTCGTACCGCTAGTATTTTCCATCGATCATGGTCGCATCGCTCACAGCTGCTTGAGGCAAGACTCAAACCGATCACAATGATAATGGGACCAACTACAATCGGTGGAAGTACTTTATCAATCCAGTCATTCCCAGCAAAGCTTGACAATCAGAGCTACAAACAAGTAGACCAAACCACCCGCCATGGCACCTTGGGGCAACTGCTGCGATTCCCATCTGTCTTCATCAACATCTGCATAGCAGCAATATAAGCAAAACTAGATCCCCATGTAGGCAGGGAATCTTATACTTGGTCACGGTTAAGTGAGCCAAGGTTCCCCAAAACCAGATGAGAACAAAGGGCAATGGCAGGATCAATCCCAACCAAAAATCGTACCAGTACTGTCGCCCCAAACATGGCAAACAAATGCTGGAAAGATAAACCAACCAATAAACCCTGGTTTTTGGCATATCAGATCACATCATATTTTAACGTCATTCACGATCGTAAAAACCTCCTAAAATTAAAGATGCGACAAGTTATGGCTGAACAAAAACATCTACCTTCGATGACCGAAATCATAAGGGAGTGCTCATGCTCCATCATCGACGATTTCTTTTTTTCATCAAACCACTTTTTCAACTATACAAAAAAATCCCCCACAACAAGGAGATACACAAAATATAGGCTGGTCTTCCCAGGCCTTTCATTTCCATAGCTCCTTGCCTGCCTCTCTGGACAGTATTAAAGGATTGATTCGATTAGTCACAATTATAGCAAATTATAGACGGATTTACAAGAAAAATGACAGATAATACACTCAAATCCCCCAAAAAGTAATATTCATACGCTTCAGCGACAGGGTTAAAAATAGCGACTTTGAGCCAAAAAGAGGCTGGGACAAAAGTCCCTAGCCTCTCAATTATTTTTTTGGATTGTCGAGCAAGACGCAGTGGTTGAGTGGGCTCTACTACACTGATTTCATCAGCTTTTACAGCCCCTACTCAACTGTGCGGAGGTGGGACGACGAAATCGAATTCTAACGAATTACCGATTTCTGTCCCACTCTCTCTTTGGACAAAGTCGTCCTTGCAATTACTGTTTACCAGACTGTTCCATATTCCAGAAATCGGTTACAGCACCACGTGATGCTGAAGAAACGATGTGGGCGTATTTACCCAGAACCCCACGGCTATACAGTGGTGGCAAGGTTGTTTCAGCCTTCCGTTTTCGCTAACTCTTCGTCTGAAACGTGCATGGTGATTTCTTTGGTATCTTGATCAACTGTCACCAGATCCCCAGTGTGGAGGTAGGCGATTGGGCCACCAACCTGAGCTTCAGGCGCAATGTGACCGACAACGAGACCGTAAGTACCCACCTGAGAAGCGTCCGTCTGTCAAGAGGGCCACCTTGTCTCCTTGTCCTTTCCCAACAATCATGGATGACAAGGACAGCATTTCCGGCATACCAGGACCACCCTTTAGGACCTACGAAACGAACAACAACAACGTCGCCATCCACGATCTCGTCTGAAAGAACGGCTTCAATGGCAGCTTCTTCAGAGTCAAAGACCTTAGCAGGGACCCGTGATGTTACGGACCTTTCACACCTGATACTTTGGCAACCGCCCTTCTGGAGCCAAGTTCCCTTTTCAGGATGATCAATGGACCATCCGCACGTTTAGGATTTTCAAGTGGCATGATGACTTTTTGACCTGGTGTCAAATCAGCAGAAGCTTCCAAGTTCTCAGCTACTGTTTTACCAGTACATGTGATGCGATCCCCGTGAAGGAAAACCATTCTTAAGAAGGTATTTCATGACGGCTGGCACCCCACCGACATTGTAAAGGTCTTGGAAAGACATATTGACCTGATGGTTTCAAGTCAGCCAAGTGAGGCACGCGCTCTTGAAATCGTTGAAGTCTTCAAGCGTCAAGTCCACGTTGGCTGCGTGAGCGATCGCAAGCAAGTGAAGAGTCGCATTGGTGGATCCACCCAGCGCCATGGTCACTGTAATCGCATCTTCAAAAGGCTTCACGGGTCAAGATATCAGATGGCTTCAGTCCCATTTCAAGCATTTTGACAACTGCACGACCCTGCTTCTTCGATATCGGCCTTTTCTTATCCGCTGATTCAGCAGGGTGAGAAGAGGAACCTGGTAAGCTCATCCCAAGGACCTCGATCGCTGTCGCCATGGTATTGGCCGTATACATCCCACCACAGCCACCAGGGCCAGGGCAGGCATTACACTCTAATTGCTTCACTTCTTCAGCGGTCATATCGCCGTGATTCCACTTTCCCAATTCCTTCGAAAAACAGAAACCAAGTCGATATCCTTGCCATTCAGATTACCCGGTGCAATGGTTCCTCCGTAGGCAAAGATCGCTGGGATATCCATATTGGCAATGGCGATCATCGAACCAGGCATGTTCTTATCACAGCCCCCGATGGCTACAAAGGCATCCACGTTGTGACCGCCCATAGCAGCTTCGATAGAATCCGCAATGATATCACGTGATGTCAAGGAGAAGCGCATCCCTGGAGTCCCCATAGCGATCCCGTCCGCAACTGTAATGGTGCCCAAATTGGACCGCCAAGCTCCTGCATCTTTTCACACCTTCTTTGGCCAATTTTCCAAAAATCATGGAGGTGGATGTTACAAGGGTATTTTTCCGCCCATGTCGAAATCACTCCGACAATCGGTTTCTCAAAAGCTTTCATCGGTCATTCCCGTCGCGCGAAGCATGGCACGGTTGGGAGATTTTACCATGCTATCGTAGACACTACTACGATGGCGTTTGTCTAATTCTGTCATGTCATTCCTCTCGTTTCATTTTTACCATTATAGCATAAAGGAGGACAGAAGATGAAGCATGGACTTTTAGAGGATAGACAGCTAGGAGAAAGTTTCTCAAAAAATTTCAATTTTTGATCAAGTAACTTTACTTTACAAAAAGTTTTTGTTATACTGTAAAGTTGATGAAAATCAAACCTAATTGAATTTATATCTTAAAGGAGAAAAACGAAATGGCAGTACCTGCGTCGCACATCAAAAGCGAAGAAAAACAAACGTCGTACGCACTACAGTAACAGCTCCATCTGTAAACTTTGACGAAGCAACTGGAGATTACTCACGTTCACACCGTGTATCACTTAAAAGGATACTACAAAGGGACGTAAGATCGCTAAAGCTGCATCAGCTGAATAATGAAGGAGATACCATGCGCGTAAATATTACACTTGAACACAAAGTCTGGTGAACGCTTGTACCTTTACTTCTAAAAACAAACGTAACACTCAGACCGTCTTCAATTGAAGAAATACTCACCAAAACTTCGCAAACACGTTGTGTTTACAGAGGAAATAGGGTTCACTACACGTCAATAGATGTTAGAAACCTTGATTTAAGCGATTCTGAAATTTAATTTCATCACATTGCAATATAAATCAACCGAATCACTACCTTTTCACTACCTTTTAGAAGAATAATG
>BNJU01001427.1_pt1 | contig 253144 bp, 344 predicted proteins | sample 8539281 | NCBI WGS metagenome assembly BNJU01 (sample SAMD00202456, study PRJDB9452) | human saliva metagenome | isolation source: human saliva | place: Japan | reverse complement strand
GGATAAGAAAGATTCAGAAAAGAAAAGAAGTAAAGAAAAAGCAAGACTGCAAAAGAAAAATAATAAAAAGATAATTATTTTAAAAAATATGATTGATTTTTATTAGGATGATTGGTTTTATCATCCTACTTTTTAATTTATTTTTATTGCAAGGAGTTCAAAAGCCCCTTGTTAAATAGAGGTTATAATAAATCCATTGCTCTAATGAGAATCTATTTCATAAGAAAAGTGCATTACAATTTTAGAGTAATACACTTCACTTTACAAAAATTTTACATATTAAAAATATTTACAGAACGGTTGCGAGAATACAATTGCGCTTACTGTTGCTTCCGGGCACATCATAAATTCTTCCGTCAATGTAATTCCATATCTTTCTGGTTTCAATAAATTAAACAGTTTTCTTTGAGTCGCTTAAGTCTGGGCAGGCTGGATAGCCGAAAGAATAACGGTTTCCTGATATTGGGCATTTAAAATCTCGTTTAGAGATATTTTTGTCAATGATTCAACATCTTGACGCATCATTTTTGTGAATATATTCAGATGTTGCTTTGGCAAAGCTCCAGTCCAATAGAATTTACAATATGCCCTCTGTAAAAATTCGCCTTTTTCCTTTAATTCATTGAAACAAGTCTTGATTTTTCTCCAGCAGTTGCGATAAAAAACTCCGATGTAGTCGATTCCTTCTGGACTTACATAATCATTTAGTGATAAATATTGTCCATATTTTTGTCTTGGAAAAATCAAAAAGTTTCAAAACTGTTGACAAATCATCTGATAGAATTTCAATTTTAAAGTCATCTTTTTCTTTTTCCAGCTTTTTCTACGTGCAGGAAAAAATTTATAAATAGCCTTTTATATCAAAGTATTCATCGCCATTTTCGACAATATCTAAAAATTTCATTGTATAGTTTTTATTGTTCTAGGATCTTGTTTTTCAATCAAATTATTTACAATCCATTTCATTCTCAAGATGTTTTTCCAATAAGCATTTGCAAGTTTACAAATGGAAATACATCCTTTGCCTTTTATATTTGTTAAAATTTGCTTATTCAAAGTTTGCGGCTTGTAAATTTTTTCAAAGTTATATTTTTGGCAGTTCAACTTTTGAAAAGTCGAATGTTCCATCAGTTATCTTTAATATCACTTACTGTCGGTTTAACCTTCAGCCTGTTCAAGTTTTTCGCATCTTTAATTGTTACTAATTCTCTACGTTTTTGCAAGTGTTTCTTAAATTCTTCAAATTTTTCTCATCAATCATTTTATTTAAATCAGAAAGTGCAGTCATTGCATCTCTTGAGTAAATTACAATATTATTTTTATAGGCAGGCTCAATTTTGTTTACAGTAAAATTTTTTTCTGTAAGTGCAGCACCTCCCACAAATATCGGAATATCAATTCCAACTTCACGCAGAACTTCCATAGTATTTACCATTTCTGTGGCAGATTTTACAAGAAGTCCAGAAAGCCCGAGAAAAATCGAACTTTTATGTTCGATAATTGCTTCACGGATTTTTCTGCAGAAGCATTGATTCCAAGGTCAATTACTTCATAACCGTTATTTCCAATAATTATTCCAACCAGATTTTTTCCAATGTCGTGGACATCCCCTTTTACAGTTGCCATAACTACTTTTCCTTTTACAGATGACTCATCTTTTTTCATAAATTGTTCCAGATGTGAAACAGAAGCCTTCATAACTTCGGCACTTTGCAGAACTTCAGCAACGATTAAGTCATTGTTGTTAAATAATCTTCCGACTTCATCCATTCCAGTCATTAAAGGCCCGTTTATAATTTCAATTGGTGAATATTTTTTTCAATAATTCATCCAGTAAAATTGTCAAGTCCTTTTTACTTCCTTCTACAACCAAGTTTGCAACTTTTTCTTCAGTAGTTAGGTTACTTGTATCAGCAACTTTTTTTACAGCCTTTTTTTCACGATAGAAATTTGCAAATTTTGATACATTTTCATCATTTGTATGAAATAAAATGTTTTCTGACAGTTCTTTTTCTTCATCTGAAATTTCATTCATCGGAATAACTTTTTCTGTATTTATAATTGCATAATCAAGTCCAGCCTCATAAAGCCTTTTTGCATATAATAAGTGTTTAAAAACTTCCCTTCCAGCAATCGGCAGTCCAAATGAAACATTGCTCACTCAAGAATTGTCTTTACATTCGGCATTTCTGCTTTAATTTGCCTAATTGCCTCAATTGTTGCTGTAGCAGATCCGATGTACTTTTGATCTCCTGTTGCAACTGGGAAGACTAATGTATCAAAAATTATATCCCTTTCATCAATCCCATATTTTTGTAAGCAGTTCATAGCTTTCTTCTAGCAACTTTCAATTTTTCTCAACAGAAACAGCCATACCTTCCCTCATCAATTAGCCCAACAACGACAGAAGCCCCAAAAATCTTAATAACTTTTGCCATATCAGCAAAATTTCTTTTTCCCCATCTTCAAGGTTAATTGAATTTATAATTCCTTTTCCCTGCAAGTAAGTAAGCCCTTCCTTAACGACATTTATATCAGTCGAGTCAATCATAAGCGGAATTTTTGCAAATTTTGCCACTTTATCCAGAAATGACTTCATATCGGCAATCTCATCTCTATCTGGATTCGCAAGACAAATATCAATTACATCTGCTCGCCCTTTAATTTGAAGCCTTGCAACTTCAGTCGCCTCATCAAATTTTTCATTGGCAATTAAATTTTTTTGAAAAATACGTGAACCAATTACATTTGTACGTTCTCCCACGTAAACTGGACGATCTTTTGGTGTTTCCAAGGCTATTAATCCAGAAACATCGTTAAAACCTTTATTTTTATCAATAACTCTTGGTTCATAATTTATACTTTTTCCTTAATTCTTTGAATGTGTTCAGGCGTAGTTCCGCAGTATCCACCAACAATATTTAAATAATGGTTTTGGAAAAAAACGGCTCAATTTCTAGCTGACAATGTGTCTGGAGTTTCCTCATATTCCCCTGTCTTCATTAGGGCAATCCTGCATTTGGATAAACTGAAATATAAGTATTTGAAATATTATTCAATGTTTTTAAAAAAACTGAGTCATAAATTCAGGTCCAGTCGCACAATTTAGTCCAACAGAAAATGGATTCATGTGATTTACAGCATAATAAAAAGGGCATCCGCAGTTTGCCCTGCAAGCGTAGTTCCTGTACTTTTCAATCGTAAAATGACAGCATTAACGGAACAGTATAATTTTTCTTCCATAGCCTTTTTAAGCCCCAAATAAAGTTTGCTTTCAAGTTTCTTGTATCTTGGATCGTTTCAAATAGAATCAAGTCGACTCCACCAGCCAGAAGCCCTGAAACAGCGGTATAATAATTGTGAATAAGTTCTTCAAAGGTAACTCCGCCAGTAACACTGATTGACTTGTTAGAAGGCCCTAGAGCTCCTGCAACATAAAGATTTCGTGTAACTTCAGGATGTTCACTTCTATATTCTGCAATAAACTTTCATTTACAAGTTCTGCAGCCCTTTTATTCATTTCAAAAACTTTGTCTTCCAAGTCATAGTCCTTTAATACAATTTCTAAAGCTCCAAAAACTGTTAGTTTCAATAATATCACTTCCAGCTTCCAGATATTTTTTTATGAATATTCTTAATAATATCAGGTCTTTTTCAGCACAAGATAATCATTACATCCTTCATATTTTTCTCCGCCAAAGTCATCAGCAGTTAGATTTTTCCTGCTGAATCATCGTTCCATTGCTCCATCCAGCATTAGTATTTTTATTTTTTTAGATCATTTTGTAATAAATTATATGAATTTTTATATTTATTTTCCATAATTTGCTCAACTCCTGTAAGTAAATTTATATTACTTTATTCTATCATAAAAAATCTGTGTGTATATAGAAATTAATTTTATTTTTTTCATAAATTTATATTTTTTTATTATTTCATCTCCAATCGTCATTTTTCCTATATCTTTAGAAATAATAATAAATAATTATTTTTCCATATATAAAATATATAATTAATAAATCCCTTTATTTATCAACTTAGAAAACTCTTTAATCAAAAATTAAAAAAATAATCTTATTGAAAAAAATTTTCAAAAATAAGATACACTACATATACGGTAAAAATCAAAAATAAACACAACATATTGTGTTTTTGTATAATAAAATGAAAAATATATATAAATTTAAAGGAGAAAAAGAGAATGAAAAAAATTAGTGAAATTTGAAAAAAATGACTGTAATCCATGTGCAATGGTGTCAGACTTATTAGATAAAAAAAGGCGTAGAATACGAAAGAATAAATCCCTTTTGATAATCCGGAATTGGCTGTAAAATACAGAGTGAGAAGTGTTCAACAGTAATTTTATTTGAAGAAAAATGAAGAAGTAAAAAAAGAACAATTGGATTCAAGCCGGAAGAAATTAATGAGATTATTTCAATGATGTAATAAAAATAATTTGATTTTTAATAATACAATTTAAATTAATCAATAATACTACTCAAAACAATTTTTATTAAAATATTCAGTTTTGAGTATATTTTTCTAAAAAAATCAGGAAATTCATCAAAAAATGAAAAAAAGTAAGGTGAAATCAATGTATATATTACGATTCAAAAAAACAGGAAATGTCCAAAGATTTGTAAAAAAATGGAAAGACAACGTTCAGATTGGCATTTTATAAAAATAGATCCAAATCTGAAAAATTGAAAAATGAAGGGCATTTTCTGACATTTACAACAAAAAAATTGGAGAAGTTCCAGAAACGACGGATAAATTTTTAGAAAATGAAAAATAATAGAAAAATTGATAAAATCAGTAAGTTCCAGCGGAAATAGAAACTGGGGAGTATTTTTGCAGTGGCAGTGATAAAATTCAGGAAAAAATATGGTATTCCAGTTTTAATGAAATTTGAATTGTCGGGAACTAATACGGAAGTGGAAAATTATATAAATTATCTGGAAAATAATTATAAATAATAAATAGGAGATGAAAAATGGTTGATAACAGAGCTAAAAAAAGTGGATATACTTAAATAATGAAATAATGGTTAAGCAAGGGGAGGATTTTTCAGCTTGAAAAAGGATAAAGAAGTTTCGTTTATTCATATTTTGTGGATTATGTAAATAAAAAAATACTGTATTTTTTTCATAATTTAGAAGAAAAATGAGATATTTAATAAAAAAATGACTATTATATCGATTTTTATCAAATGTATAGTCACGATGAAATTAAAGAGACTTTTTAAAATGGTTTATGATAAGAAATTTAGATTCGCTTCATTTATGAGTGCTTCAAAATTTTATCAAAGTTATGCGTTGATGGATGATACTGGAGAGAAATTTTTAGAGAGATATGAGGATAGAATTTCGGCTGTTTCATTGTATTTAGCACAGGGGAACTTTGAGAAGGCAAAAGAATATGCTTTGATGTTAATAAATCAAGAATATCAACCAGCTACTCCTACTTTTTTAAATTCTGGGAAAAAGAGATCTGGAGAACTTGTTTCTTGCTTTTTAGATGAAATGGGAGATAATTTGAGTGGAATTGGGTATATCTTTGATTCTTCAATGAAACTTTCTTCGATTGGAGGAGGAGTTTCGATTAACCTTTCCAAAATTAGAGCAAGAGGTGAATCTATTAAAGGAGTAGAAGGTAGAGCTTCTGGGGTTTTTACCGATTATGAAAATATTAGAGGATATTTTTTCATATGCAAATCAGTTGGGACAAAGAGCTGGAGCTGGGGCAGTTTACTTGAATGTATTTCACTCAGATATTAATGAATTTTTAGACAGTAAAAAAATAAATGTAGACGAAAAAAATTAGAATAAAATCACTATCAATTGGAGTTATAATTCCAGATAAATTTATGCAGTTAGCAATGGAAGATGAAGTTTGCTATACATTTAATCACACACAGTATTTCTAGAATATGGACAATACTTGGATGAAATGGATATGAACGAAATGTACGAAAAAAATTAGTTGACAATCCAAATGTTAAAAAGAAAAAAATAAACGCAAGAGAACTTCTTGTAAAAAAATTTCTCAAACACAAAAAGAAAGCGGATACCCTTATTTATTCTTTAAAAGATAATGCAAATAAAGAACATGCTTTTGAAAGAGATTGGATCAGTTAAATTCTCAAATTTGTGTGTTGCTTCGTATACAAAAAATTTTTAACAAAAAGAATACGGTTATACAGAAATTGGACAGCATGAAAATGAAAAAGTTCATGTTTGGAATGGAGAAGAATGGAGTAAAACTACAGTTATTAAAACAGGAACTGATCAAAAGTTATTAAAAGTTAGTACAGACAATTTTTCAAACTGTAGATGTAACACCATATCACAAATTTTATATTAAAGATGAAAATGAAAAAGTTGTTGAAAAAAAGAGCACACGAACTTAAAGTTGGAGACAGACTTATAAAAATTTGATTTGCCAAAGTATGAAAATGAAAAACCGTGAAATACTTGAAAATGCTTATGCAAATGGATTTTATTCAGGTGATGGCTGCGAATATGATGTGAAAGATAGAAAAAAATCTTACAAATAAAAATGATTTATTTATATGGAGAAAAAGAACTTTTAGATAAATTTGATGACTTAGAATATAGTAAATCAGAAAATGAAGACAGAATAATTTTAAATTATTGTAAGGGACTGAAAGATAAATTTTTGTACCTTTTTAATTATGAAATTTCAAGTATTGTTAAATGGTTAAGCGGATTGGCAGATGCAGATGGCACTGTTTCAAAAAAATAATGGAAATAATTCATTACAAATAGACTTTAACAAATTTAGAATTTCTTTCTAACATTAGATTGTTACTTCAAGAAATTGGTATTCATTCAAAAATAAATAAAATGCGAGATACTGAAATCAGAGAATTACCATTAAATAACGGAACAGACGAATGTGGAGAATTTGAATGTAAGGCATTATATAGATTACTTATAACACATAAAAACTTACAAAAACTTGTGGAGTTAGGATTTGAGACATTTAGATTGAAATTTGATTTGGAACATACTCCAAATAGAGATGCTTGCGCTTTTGAAAAAATAACTGCTGTAGAAGAAATTGACGGAGTTTACGATACATATTGCTTTACTGAAGAAAAAAGACATATGGGAATGTTTAATGGTATGCTTCTTGGGAACTGTACTGAAATAATGCAATTATCAGAAGTTTCAGACATTAATGCTTATTACGAAAAAGATACGATAAGAAGAGGAATATCATGTAACTTAGGTTCATTGAATATTGCAACTGTTATGGAAAAATAAGAGAATAAAAGAAGCTACAAAAAGCTGCAATTGATTCACTTACAATGGTTTCAGATTTAACAAACATCGATGTTGTTCCGACAATTAAAAAAGCAAATGAGGAATTACATTCTGTAGGACTTGGAGCAATGAATTTACATGGATTTTTACTAAAAAACTTCATTATGTATGAAAGCAAAGAAGCACTTGATTTCTGTAATGTATTCTTTATGATGGTTAATTTCTATTCATTGGAAAGATCAATGGAAATCGCAAAAGAAAGAGGAGAAACATTCAAAGATTTTGAAAAATCCGAATATGCCAACGGAAACTACTTCAATAAATATGTAACAAAAGAATACATGCCTCAAACAGAAAAAGTAAAATCACTATTTGAAGGAATCTACATCCCAACAAAAGAAGACTGGGCAAACCTAAAAGAGCAAGTAATGAAATACGGAGTCTACAACGCCTACCGAATGGCAATAGCTCCAAATCAATCAACATCATACATTATGAACTCAACAGCCTCAGTAATGCCAGTAGTTGACACAATAGAAGTTAGAGAATATGGAGATAGCACAACTTTCTACCCAATGCCATACTTAACAAATGACAACTTCTTCTTCTATAAATCAGCCTACGATATGGATCAAAAAAATATCTTGAAATTGATTTCTGTAATTCAAAGACACGTAGACCAAGGAATCTCGACTATTTTGTATACGAAGAGTACAGATAGCACTAGGGATTTGGCTAGACTTTATATTTATGCTCATAGATTGGGGTTGAAGTCGCTTTATTATACACGGACTAGGAAGGCGACTATTGAGGAGTGTGTGAGTTGTTCTGTATAAATAATTGAAATTTGGTTATGCATAAAGAGGTGGTATATTGAATAAATTTGAAAAAAATGGTTGTATATTTTGTTTGATAAAAACAAGTGGATTAAAAATTTAATTATTTCTTATAACGAAAAAAAGAATAGATTTAGAGAGAATTCGAAAGGAGAAGGAATTAATTGAACTCGAATTAGATAAAATAAAAGGAGATCAAGAAAAATTCAACCAATATAGTTGAAAAATGTGAAAGTATAATTGAAGATTTTAAAAATTAAAGATTTAAAACAATTTAAAGAAGTAAAAAGAGAAAATTACTTTTTAGATATTGATGTATTAAAAGAAAAAGTAACCAGAATAAAAAAATAGTACAGAAGATATTGAGGAGAAAAAAATAAGTTATTGGAGATGAGGCATAACGATAATAATCAAAAATGTTGAAATTAATATTATTATTGGGAATTTAACGAATAAATTTGGAGAATTAAAAAAATTTACTTAATAATGAAGAGATAACGGAAAATAAACTATTATATTGTGAAAAGGAATTATTAAAGTTAAAAAGATAGTGTTGATATAGAAAAAAAGTTTGAAAAAAAGGTAGATGAAAAATAAAGACAAAGAAATAGGAGAAAAAGAAAAATTTATAAGGAGTAATAAAATATTTGATTCTATAAGGGAAGGTTGGAAATTTAGTGAAATATTAAAGGAAAAAGAAAAAGTGTTAGAAAGAAACACAACTATTGAATCTTCACGATTTTTTTATATCATCATTACTTAATAGGAATTTTAATTCTCCTTGAATTACTGGGATTATTACTGGCATTAAAATTTTTAAACCAGATGATATTATTTATATATTTATTTTTTTCTTATAATTGTGTTACTGGTATATATTAGTTTTTCCAAGGAAAAAACTCTCAAATTTTTACTTAGTTTACTGACATCTTTTTATTGTCACTATATTAATTTATTTTTATTTGTAAATCTCCTGATGAATACTTTATATATTTTGTTTATATATTTATCTTTTTGCCATTAATTATGTTACTAGTATACATTAAGCCTAGTTTTTGGAAAAATTTTTTTGGATTTTTCTGTTATAGGCGGGTTAATTTATTTTATTTGTCAAATAATGATTAGTTTTGGAAATATTATTTTTGAAGTTATCAAATCTATATTTTATTGAAAAATAATCAAGAAACTGAAAGCATAATTTTTATAATAGGAGTATTATTGTTTATAATATTTGCAATTATATATATTCCTAATTTAATAAATGTTTTTAAAATAGAAAAAAATAAACTTTCAATAGAGATGAATATAAATCAAATAATAAGAGTGTTTATTTTAATTTTATTATTTTTATTTATCAATGTTCAAACAAAAAAATAATAAAGATATTGATTTTAAAAAGTACGGATTTTATTGTTGATACTGAAATACCGAATTTCGAAGAAACTAAAGGGAAAAATATTTATAGATGAAGAAGAGATACCTATAAAAATTATCAACGGAAATAGAATAAAAACTTTGAATAGAAATGAAAAAAATTCATTGTTAGTACAGGAAGCGAAGAAGTAAAAAGCAATGGATTGTGTTAATAATAATTGCGAGAATATTAAAAAGGGAAGGTTATAAATTTAAAAAAATAAGGAATTTATTTTATTTAATCAAAAAAGATATGAAGAAATATGTGAAAAATAAATATATTTCATCTAATTTTATAGAAAAAAATGTTATGAATCGCTTGAACCTAAAAAAATGGATTATTGAAGGAAATATTTTAAAGGGTAAAATTTTTAAAAATAGAAGAGAAGTATTATACTTTTGATGAAAATACCATAAGTACACTTGAAAAATATAAATTATATATTATATCCTGTAAAAAAATTATTTTTCTCATCAATATTTTTTTATAATACTTTATTTGATATTCAAAGGAAATAAAAAAATTATTATATTAACCAAAAAGAAAGAGAAAAGAAAGAAGAACTTATTAAGTTTCTTATAGAGGAAGATGTAAAACAATATAAAAAAGATAAATTAGAAGAAGAGATAAAAGAGATAGAAGGAATTTTTAATTTTAGCATATTTAAAAATGTTTTTTTACAATACCTCCTTTAGCAACAATTGTGTTTGTTATTTTTTTAATTTTATACAGGAACCAGAAATAAATTTTAAAAATAAATTTTAATAGTGCTTTTGTAATAATGTTATTATTTGTATTTATATCAACTATTGTTCTATTAATCTTTATTGGATTTATAGTGAAAAAGATAATAATAGAAATGATGTTTCTTTCTAGGAATGAGTTTTTTTGAATTTACAGAAATACTTTTTAGAAATAGCCGAAGATAACGAAAAAAGTACAAAAGGAGAATCAGCAATGATTGAAATTTTTAAAAGAATTTTTAGAGTTTGGAAAGACCTTTGAATGAAGGGATTTTGAAAAAGCTGGAGAGTAATCTTAAAACAAATTTTATTTATAATTCAAATGCGATTGAAGGCAGCACTCTTACTTTGAAAGAAACGGATATTATTCTTCAATACGGGGTTACGGTAAAAGGGAAAAGTTTGAAAGAACATGAGGAAGTGAAGGGTCAGGAATATGCTCTTAATTTTCTGAAGGAAGTTATAAAAACAAATGAATCTTTATCGCTGAGACTAATAAGAGAGTTTCATGCTCTTGTGTTGAATGATGATATTGAGAATAGAGGGAAGTTTAAGAAAAGTAATAATGAAATTTTTGGGTGCAGGATTCGAAACTACACCTTACTATCTTGTTGAAGAGAAGCTGACGGAATTGATTGAAAAATTTAATAGTAGTGAAAATAATGATTTGATAATGAAGGTTGCTTGTTTTCATGCTGATTTTGAAAAGATTCATCCATTTATTGATGGTAATGGACGAACTGGGAGATTACTTCTGAATTTGGAGCTTATGAAAAATGGCTATCCAATTACAGTTATACGAAATGAAGATAGAGAGGAATATTATACTGCTTTTGGAAACAGCACAAGTTGAATCAAATTACGAGTCTGCTTGCTGATTTTATAGAAAAGAGTGTTGAAAAATACTTTTTGGATGTATTATAAATATTTCGACGAAGACACAAAAAATGAAGTTTGAAGAATATTTAAAAAAGAATGGAATTAATCCAAAAGAAGTTTATCAAAAGAGATTTGAGGATTATCCAGAAACAGGGAGAGACTTTCCAAGAGATTGGGATAAATAGTCAAATAAAGGCAGAGTTATTTTATAGAAAAAGCGAAGCAAAATGAAAGTTTTTACATTTGACAAATATCAAAAATATAGAGTATAATAATTTTAGTGATCGTACTACAAGAATAACCCACTTAATTGTGCGTTGTTGTAGACTGTAGAAAAAGTCTTTTCAATTTTGATAGGGCTTTTTGCATTAAAAGGGGAAAGAGAATGGATAAGCCATTTAAAACTTTTTAAGGAACAAGTTGAGATTTTAAATGGAGAAAAATGGAGATAAACTACGGGTAAAAACTGATGATAAAAACAATTTATTATTTAATGAGGTATAATTATTATTCCATCATAAATTTTTATAAAGAACCTTTTTAAAAAGGAAAAAGATTTAAAAGGAAATGATATTTATAAATTGGGAGTTCATTTTAATCATTTGAAAGCGTTGTATGATTTTGATAAAAGTTTGAGAATGTTATTTTTTTGATGTTTTGACACAATTGGAAAGAGCCTTTTAAAACAGCAATTGCATATTATTATTCGGAATGTTATGCAAAATAAAGAAAGTTATTTGGAACTTAATAATTATTATGTTGGAGTTAGAAATGAAAAATATACATCTTATTTCACATTTAGTAAAGAAACTAAATTTTTTTAAGAAATAATAAAAAGCAATAGTATAATAAAAGCATTATAGTACAACAAAAGATAACATACCATTTTGGATAGTAATTAATTTTTACATTTGGAGAAATGAGCAGATTTTATTTGATTTTAGAGCATAGAATACAAAAATAAAAATAATAAGTCATTTTAGAAATTTGTATAAAAATGAATACACAAATTTACCTAATTTAAACAATAATTTCATAAAAAACTTTTTACGTGCAAGTTCATTATTTAGAAACATAGCAGCACATAATGAAAGAATGTATGATTTCTCATCAAAAAAATATTGTAAATATAAATAATATTATGGGAATAACAAATAATAAGAAACAAAAATTATTTACGATATACGAGGGACTTAAATTGTTTTTTTATCAAAAAGAAGAATATGAAAGTCTAACGAAAAAAATTACGAGAATTATTAAGGTTACTTGAATTTAAACTAAAAAGACATTATAGATATAAATGATATTTTATATAAAAATGGATTTTCCAAAAGATTGGCATAAATAGACATTACAATAAACTAACTGATTGACAAAAAAATATACTTTGTACTTATAATAAACATAAAAGGAAGTGATATTTTATGGCAATGGTTAATACAAGTATAAAGATAAATGAAGAAACTAAAAAAAGAAACACAAAAACTATTTAAAGATTTAGGGATTAAGTCTTAGTACAGCAAAGGCTATAAGAGAAAAAAGGAATACCATTTTACATAAACTCTCTACCTGAAAAACTCAGAGTTACTCAAGCATTTGAAGAAGCGAGACAAATTAAAAATCCTTCAAATTATAAATCTTATAATAGTCCAGAAGAAATATTTAAAGATGTCTTGGGAGAAGACTATGAAGGATAAAAAAAGATTAGTCAATAATTATGATAGAGCAAGAGAATGTCATATAACTCCAGATTGGTTATTAATCTATGAGATAGTCGAAGATAAATTAATATTGATTTTATTAGCATCAGGTAGTCATAGTGAATTATTTTAAATCTTAAATAAAAATATGAGGGTTAATTGAGAACGCAAATTGATAAAACAAACTTATCAAGAAAGGAAAAATAAAAAAGGAAAAAGAAAATATACGAAGCAGTAAACTGAATACCCTGAAAAATGATTATGTGGAAACTTTTTGGGAGCAGAATATAAGACAATTTTTGGATTGATACGGAGTATGTTCCTTCGAGGGATATCGATAGCTGGAATGCGTTGAAACCTGAAATGAAATTGGCTTATTTACATGCACTTGGAGGGCTTACAATGCTTGATACTTTGCAAAGCCATACTGGGATGCCTAAAATTATTGACCATATTGATTCATTGCAAAATAGATCGGTGCTTTCTTATATGTGTATGATGGAGTCGATTCATGCGAAATCTTATTCGACAATATTTACAACTGTAGCATCGACTAGAGAAATAAATGAAACTTTCAAATGGGTTCAAGAAAATCCTCATTTACAATATAAAGCTAAAAAAATTGATGGCTATTATCAAAAGATGAATAATCCTGAAAGCTTTCAAGACGAGATATCGCAATGGCTTTAGCAGACTTTCAGTTTATTTGAAACTTACTTATTCTATAGCGGGTTCTTTTTACCACTTTGGCTTGCAGGACAAGGAGAAATGGTTGCAAGTTGTGATATAATTAAAAAAATTATTGCAGATGAATCGATTCATGGAGTATTTGTTGGATTGCTGTTCCAAGAATTGTATAATTCATTTGATGAGGAAACTAAAGAAGGAATAAGAAGCGAGTTGAATACGTTGCTTTATGAATTGTATGAAAATGAAAGCAGATATACTGATGAAGTGTATGGAGATGTTGGACTTACAGGAGATGTAAAAGAGTATATTCGTTACAATGCAAATAAGGCCCTTATGAATTTAGGATTTGAAGAAGAATTTGAAGTAAAAAAATGTAAATCCAATTGTGCTAAATGGATTAAACGTGGAAACAACTCAGCATGATTTTTTTCTCTAAAAAATCTACAAACTATGAAAAAGCGTTGGAAGTTGTTCATTTGCATGATGATGACTTTAAATTTGATGATGAAGATGCAGATGAATTGATTTAATTTAAAAGATGAGTGAAAATGGAAGTTTTGATTAGGGGCTTCCATTTTTTTAAAAAAATATTTAATAAAAAAATTTTGAAAAAAAGAGAAAAATATGGTAAAAATAAGTTTGTAGAAAAAGTTCCTACCACTACAAGAAATAAAAAAAGTGTTAAGAAAATCCATTCAAAGCCAGTAAAAAATGGGGATTAGGAGTTACGGAAAAATGCTAAAAAAACAACAAAAATTGAAAAAAATTAAGCAAAAAAAGCAATTTTAATGTCTGAAAAAAATCTCTGTAATATTGATGAATAAAGGGTTTTCTTGAAAGTACAGGGTTAAAAGTAGTTTATCCATTAAAACAAGGATTGAAACTTCTGATACTTTCTTCTAGTAGACCTTTTTTTGTTTTTGTTAAAGTAGTTTATCCATTAAAACAAGGATTGAAACGTAGATTTTTACTACATTTGGGTATGATTTTTTTCTAGGTTGTTAAAAGTAGTTTATCCATTAAAACAAGGATTGAAACATCTTCCATCATTGTTGTAAATAAGTCTTCTGCCACTGCGTTAAAAGTAGTTTATCCATTAAAACAAGGATTGAAACCTTCATCATTGTTGAGATAATAATCTTTTATCTCAACTTGTTAAAAGTAGTTTATCCATTAAAACAAGGATTGAAACTTTAATAATTGTTTTACGTTTCTCATTTATTCTCCTGTTAAAGTAGTTTATCCATTAAAACAAGGATTGAAACAAATTATGTAGAATCTTTTTCTGTTTTTTTATTTCTCAAGTTAAAAGTAGTTTATCCATTAAAACAAGGATTGAAACTTTCTGCTTTTACCAAATATATCTATCCAGTAATTGGATAGTTAAAAGTAGTTTATCCATTAAAAACAAGGATTGAAACAATAAATTTTTGTATCGGGTGTCATTGTGGCACTCAAGTTGAAATAATAATTCTATTAAAATAAAGATAAAAAAATAAAAAAATATTTAATCGCAGTTAAGTTATAAAACTGTGATTTTGAAAAATAAGTTAATTAGTAAAAAATAAGTTATAAGAATTAGATATAATTATTATGAAAAAGAATGAGAGAAAAAAATTTTTGAAATTTAAAAATAAAAAAAGAGTTATTTTTAGGAAAAAAATAGGTTAGAGAGAAAAAGGTATAATGATTTTTGTAAATGAGGAAAGAGAAAAAGATGGAGTGTGATTGATTATGACGAGTTTTTAAATATTATAGAAAAAAATGATATAGAAAAGAAATTGGAAAAAAAGCTAGATTTAGACCTTTGGATGTGATGGTAACAGGAGTAACAGGAGCAGGTAAATCGACAACATTAAATACAATTTTTAAGAAAAAAATGTAGCAACAGTTGGTAATGGTGTGGATCCTGAAACAATGGATTTAGATTCTTATTCGTTAAATGATGTATTTAGATTGTGGGATACTCCTGGATTAGGAGATGGTGTTACGAATGATGAGATTCATAAAAGAAAAATTGGTAGATTTGCTGTATAAAAACTTATTCATTAGATGGAAATATCTATGGTTGGGATAGATTTCGGCAATTGTGGTTTCTAGAAGGTTTGAAATAGAGATATGGGAAGTACATATACATTGTTAAATGAAGTGATAGTTCCAAATATACAGGCAGATAGGATATTGGTAGTGATTAATCAAGCGGATATGGCAATGAAAGGCAGACATTGGAATAAAGAAACAAATAGACCAGATGAAAGTGTTAGTAGATTTTTAGAAAAGACAAGCGTTATCTATACAAAATAGGGTAAAAAGAAGCAACAGGAGTAACAATAAGGAAAACCAGTATACTATTCAGCAGAATATGGTTATAACATAGAAAAAAATTATTAGATTTTCATAATAGATAATATGATTGTAGAGAGAAGACCGTTAGTTAGAGCATAATGTAGATATTAAATTTTTCTTTGAGTGGTAAATATTGAAATTTGGATATAAAAAAATATTTTTGTAAGTTAAGTAAAAAAAGAAAAATGAGTTATTTAAAAATGTTATCATAAGTTATAATAAAAATTTTGATTTTCTGGAGGAATAGAATATGAGAAAGATTGATTAAAGGAAAAATGAAATGAGATATTATGGAATTAAAAATAAAAAGAGATAAACAAATTTTAAGAAATAAATTGATGTATTCAAGTAAAAAGATAGGTTAAATTTTTTTGAAAAAAATAGTTTATGTTAGAGAGTTATAATAAAAAAATAAATAAAAGAAAAGGAAGTGATTGTCATGACAGGAATTGAAGAAACAGTAGGCACAGTATTATTAGTAACAGCAGGCGTAGTTGCAGTGGCAGAAGGTGTAAATGAAAACAGCAAAAATTATTGAACGAAACAGTGAATACAGCAGATGAAATGTTTACAACAATGGGAGATATGGCAGAAGATTTTTGTAATGAAGTGTCTAATTTTTTTTGATAGTTTTTTTGTTGGTAATTTTTTTAGTAAAAAGTAGTAATTCTATTTTAGAGGAGGAATTATTCTGAATCTAAAATGGGATTGCTATAAAGCTAGATTATTAGAATTTAATTAAATAGAATAAAAAAATGAAAGGAAGGTGATAAATATGTTGTTGTGTTTAATAGGTTTAGTAATTTTAGGAGGAGATCTTTAGAGAAAATGGTAGTTCTATTTTGAAGGAAGAATTATTCTGAATTTGAAGTAGAATTGCCAAAACTCAAATTAATTGTTATATTGATTTTTAAAAATAAATGCGGTAAAAATAATACTATTAAGATTAATTTTTTTAATAAAAAATTATAATTTAGAAGGAGAAGAAAAATGGCTAAAAATATTGATAGCAGGGTTGGGAAAAAGGGATGATAGATCGTAATAGTGAAGAAAGAGATTACAGAAAAAGCGGATTATAAAAATAAAAATTGAAGAAACAGGAGAATATAAAATTTATAGAGATGAATATTTTGTAACATCGGTATTAGAAAAAAACATTATGGTATAGATAAAACAATATATATTGGAACAGCAGGGTCGATGTGGGATAAACTTTATACACATTATTGTAAGAAAAATGGATTTTCGACTGAAAGTGAAGAATATGAAAAAAATATAGAGATGAATTGAGAAATGTTACTAAAAAATGCGAATAAAAAAATACAGATGTTTTAAATATAAACAGTGAAAAAAATTTAATTCTATATTTGAGAATACAGAGAAAAAAAGTACAAATAATAGTGACAAAAATATGGAATGAATAAAAATGAAATATTTGAAAACTTTAATAAAATTATAGAAATCGTAAATTCTTTAAATAAAGAAGATGAAATTTATTTGGATATAACCCATTCTTTCAGATCAAATGCAATGTGGATATTTTTTTAGTGATGAACTATATTACAGAAGTTATTGATAAAAAAATATAAAAAAATAAAAAAATGATAACATATGGAATGCTAGAAGAAATGGATGATGATGAAACAGAAAAAGATTTAAATGGGAATCCTTTAAAAGTAGCTCCAATAATTAATTTGAAATCATTTTATGATTTAATGAAATGGATAAAAAGGAGCAAACGGTTTTTAAGCAATATGGGAATACTTATGAATTTTTAGATATGATTGAAGACGATAAGTTAAAAAAATACATTAGAAGAATTTTCAAATTCAATGAATATGAACTATATTGGGAAATATAAAAGAAAAATATCGGAAAAAAATTAATCAAATGGAAAAAAATAATAAAAAAACATTAGATGGACCTGCCAAACTATTATTACCAGATATTTTAGAAAAGATTTGCCCAAAATTTTGGTGAAAAAGCAGGAGACATTTGAGATATTATTAGGTTTAGCGGAATGGCACTATAATCAAAAAAAGATATTCAATGAGTTATGTAAATATTATTGAAGCTATTTATACTTTTACAGGAAAAAAATTTTTAGAAGTTGAAGATATCAATAAAAAGTAAAGAAGTATTAAGAGAATGGATAAATAGAATAACTGAAGAAAACAAAAATAAAAATATAAAGATTTGTCAGAAGAAGAAATAAAGTAATAGAATAAAATTAAGTGAAATTTTTTTGAAAGTTCTAGGGTTATTAGAAATAATGTTTCGCATACATTGGAAAAGTAGAGCAGAAATGCAAGAAATTATTTCAAAAATCCCAGAAAAATATACAAAAAAATTAAGAGAGATATTTAAAACTGAATATAAAAAAAGGTGAGATTCATGAGTCACAAGATTTGAAAATGCAACAGACATATACTTTTTTTAGAAAAAAATTAGCTGAAAATGGTCAGTTTGTAGAAATTGGTAAAGTAGCTTCTAATGGAATTTATGATTTTTTTGTTTGAGGAACTTGGAGTACAGAAGTCAGGAGAAAAATAAAAAAATACTGTAAAAAAATTGGCTGGATAATAAAAAAAGGAAATTTTGAAAAAGAATTAGAAAAAGAGCAGTTGTCTGAATTAATGAAGTTGTTTTTAGAAGTTAAAAAAATAATAGCAGAAGTATCACAGGAAAAAGAAATAGTTAAGAAGATAAGACACTTACAAAAATATATTAACGAAAAAAATCATTTTTGGAAGCTATTGAAAATGTAAATTTAAATGATAAAGGAAGTTCTCAAATAAAACAGGCACCTAAAATAAATTTAAATAAAGAAGACAGAAAAAAATTTTTAGTATTTAAAGAAATATTTGGAGAGCAAGAAAAAAAGAAGTAATAAAAAAATATAAGATAAAAAAGAATAAGCAAATTGAGTAGTGAAACTATAAAAGAATGGAAAAATCTTGAAAAATGATAGCAACAAAGAAAAAATATAAAAAGATTTAAAGATATAATAGACAGAAATATTGATTCAGGTGATATTTTATTGATAGAAGGAGAAGTTGGGATAACTTTTGAATTGGTAAATTGGGCAAAAAGAAAAAAAGGAATTATTGCAATTTATGGAGTTGAAAAAAAGTGACTGATAATTTTTACTTAAAGTAGAATTTTATGAATATTAAATTTCAAAATTATGTTATAGGAATTTTTGTGATTTTAAATAGCTATGTAAAAATAAAGAAGTTTGAAATTTTAGTTTGAAATGTAGAAAAAAATTGAGGGAGATGATATTATGGAGAAAAAGCACTTTTACTATTTTCACATCAGTTGACGGAAAAATCAAGAAAAAAAGAATTGGTAGAAAAATTTTAAGGTAAAAAAATAGTAAGTTTGTCTAGTGAGTTACAAGAAATGTGGTCAAATGTGTCAATTAAGGAAAAATTATAAAGAGAATCTGGAAAAAAATAAAAAAATATATTGAAGAAAAATTTTAATGAAAATGATGTGATGTTGGTTCAAGGAAATTGGGGATATACATATAATATTGTTAAATGGTCGATAGAAAAAAAGATTAGTTCCTGTGTATAGTTATACTGAAAGAAATGTTGAAGAAATAAAAGATGGGGAGAATGTGAAGAAGATTAGTTATTTTAAACATGTGAAGTTTATTGAGTATGAGTAGTAATAAAAAAATAAATTTTCGATAAATTTATAGAAAGAAGGAAAAAAATGGAAAATAATATTTTAATAATGTCTTTATCAAATAATCTTGAAAAAAATATAGAAAAAGCAAAAATAAAAAAAGAATACAGATGGGAAAAATAAAAAAATATGATTTGGAAAAAAATATGAGTATTTGACAAAAAGTATATTTAGAAGAATTAAAACCTAATAAAAATAATAGTTTTTGGAACAGATCAAAGTAGTTGGAATTATTTGTATAATTTATTAAACAAATATTTTTTTATTCTGAAAAAGAAGATGTTATTTTTTTAGATGAACAAAAAAATGATGTTGAATATATAAGAAAAGTTTTTTTAAAGAAAGATTTTCAGATAAATGTAAAATATTTTTTTATAGAAAGTAAAAAATAAATTTGATAACGAAAAATATTGTTTCAGATTTAGTTTTTTTCAAATAGAAGAAATAAAAAAATATTTTAGATGAACAAAAGCAGAAATCAGGTTTATGTTGATATAACAGGAGGACTTAGAATAATATTTTTTTGTCATTGATTTCAATTATTAATATTTTAAAAAAATATATTATAGTAAATTAAAAATTAAAAAGTATTATATTCTCAAAATGATATAAATTTAGATTATTTTCAAATAATTGATATAACAAATGTGCTAGAAAAAAATTGGATTTTGTAGATGCTGCTAGTTCTTTTACAAAAATATGGAAGTGTAGATAAATTAAGAGAGATTATTCAAAATAATAATTTATTGAATAAATTAGAAGAATTGTATGTAAAATTACAATTTAATTTTAAAAAAATATTAATGATACTTACAAAGATTTAGCAAAAAAATAAATGTAAATAAAGAGAATGAAAAAAATTTTTAAAAAGAAAGAATTAAAGAATTAAAAAAACATTGAAAAAAATGAAAAATATCATAATAAAGTGAAAAAAATTATGGAATAGAAATAGTCAATAAATATGAAAGTGATAATAAAAAAATATAAGAGTTTAAAGGATCAAAGAAATAAGATTGTTCATCCTTTAAATAAATTTGGGAAATATATAGAAAATAATAATGCTTGCAAAAAATTTATCAAAAAGAAAAAAATATTAATTTGGAACTTAGGAACAGGCGAATTTGGAAGAGGATATGAAAAAAATATTATATAAATATATAAATAGTGAAGGACAAGAAGAAATTATTGAAACACAGTATACATTTGAACCTTATATAGAAAAATTATGATGAAATTTATATTTTTTTGGTCTTGAAACAGGTGGATGGGATCTTTTAACAGAATATTTTAAAAAAATAAGGATATAATGTTACCAAATGAGAAAAATAAAAATATGTTCATGTTGATAATTTTGGAAATGTAAATGAATTAAATCAAAAAGATAGGAAATGAAATAAAGATAAAAAAACAAGAAATAATAGAAATAGATATGGATGTTACTCATTCATTTAGAAATATTCCGTTTAATTTGTTGACTTCGTTGAGATTGTTTGAATTGTTAAATGATAATATTGTACTTCGTCTCGATTTATTATGGAGAAAGAATATTAAACTCTGAATATGGAAGTATTTATAAAATACCAATTTTAGAAATAATTAATTTGTATAAATCGATAGTAGAATTTAAAGATTATACGAAGTATACAAATTTTTTTAGAAAAATACTAAAATGATAGATGAAAAAAATTATTAAAAAAATTATGAGAAAAAAATTTCAGAAGCATATACATATAATGAATATAGAAAGATTATAGAAATATCTAAAGAATTTGAAAAAGTAAATAATAAAGAATTAGATTTAATAAATAAAAAAATATATGAAATTATAGAAGTAAAATTAATAAAAAAATGAAACATATGAAGAATTAATGAAATTTGTAAAAAAATCAGAAAAAAATTCTAAAAATTATGCATTGGCGTCATTTTTTTCTTAATAGATATTTACAAATATAAAAATTTTTTTAAAATTGATTCAAAAGAAAAAGCGAAACTTTTTATAAAAAAATAGAAAAAGTTGGAAAAATAAATATGTAGATAATAAATTAAAAAAATTAATTGATTGTTTAAATAAATTAAATAATATAAGAAATTATGCAGGACATATTAATATTAGAGAGGAAGTAAATCTAATTAATTTTTTTCAGATTCATTAGAAAAAAAGCAATTAAAAATTATGAATAAATTAACTTTAAAAAGATATTGAAAAAAATATGAGAAAGAATACGAAGCAATAGAATAAATAAAATAAAAAAATTATTTAGTATTTTATATAGTTTAGAATGATGATACATAGGAGGAATTAAAAAGTGGAAAAAAATAAAATCTCATTTTTTTAAAATGTTAGAGATAGAAAGATATTTGAAAAAATGTATAGAGTATTGAAAAAAAATATTGAAAATATTTTTAGAGATTTTTGAATGAAGTATTGAAAAAAATATTCGAATATAAATTTTTATCAGAAAAATATTTCAAGATTACGAGAATATGTGAAGTATTTGTTGAGAATAATTTATAGAGTTGAAAAGCGATTGTATAGACATAAAGTGGTTAAAATTTAGTAACAATATTTTTGGGATAACAGAAAAATGAGATAAAAAGAGAAAAAAGATGAAAAAAATAGAAAAAAATGTAGAGGGAAAAAAGAATTAGAAGATGATGTAATAAAAAGATTAAGAGAAAAGAAGATGATAAATTAAAAAGCGATAGATTTTTATTCAGATGAAGATGATGAAGGTAAAAGATACTCAAGAATTGGAGAAAACGAAATGGTTGACTATGATCTTTTTATTGAAAAACAAATATTTTTTAACTATGAAAAATGTTTCTATGTATCTTTTGATTAAAAAAAGTATTTTTGAAAAAATTTCGAATTATCATTTAAAAAAAGTATTTTTTAGAAGAGTATTATGAAGAAGAAAAGATTCAAGAGATTATTGAAATAAAAAGATTCGGTTGATATAAGTGAAGATGAAAAAAAATTAAACTTATAAAAAAATGTCTTGTTTGAAGAATTTACGGAAGAATATGAATTAGAAGAGCTTGAAAATACCTGATTTAGCAGATAAAAAAATGTAGGATTGCTTAAATATAAAGGCGGAACACTAGATATACCTTTTGAAGATGAAGGAAATTGGAAATATTAAAAATTAATTTTAAAGAAGAATATTTTATAAGAAAAAAAGAGATAAAAGACAAGAATTTGATATTTCAAAAGTGGAAAAATAGATTAAAAACTAAATAAAAAAATAGAAATAGGAAAAATGAAATTAGAAGAAATACTTGATAAAAAAATAATAAAGATGAGATAAAAATTTCCTTTTAGAATTTCAGAAAAAAATCGGACATAATTGAAATTCAAAATGGTAACATAGTTACGAAAAAGTGATAGAAAAGACTAAAGTAAAAAAATATCTTTTTTTAATAATTCTGATAGTATAATTAATGTTCCGATAGTAGAGTTATTTAAGAATATTGAAAAAAATAAATTTGAGATTTCTAAAAAAAGATTTAGAATATAAATTTGGAATAAAAAGATCAAAAAGTTACTAAATTAAAAGATATTATTTTTGGGATAAAACCAAATAATCAGGAGAAAAAAATTGAAGAAAAAAATATCCTAAAAAAAAAGACGATGTTGAAGATTTTATTATTTATGAAAATGGATTAAAGATAAATTTAAAAATATAGATAGATTAACAGAAAGAACCATCTTGAAATTAAAAATTTAAGATGGTTTTTTTACCAATCATATAATTAAAAAAATGATATTATTAGATTTTATAATAAGTAAATACTAAAGAGAAAAATGAGTTATTTTAGAGAAAAAAATAGGGGAAAAAAATATTTGTTAAAATTATTGATGTAATAGAGATGTAAGTGGAGGTATAAAATGAAAGTAAAAATTGCATCAATTAAGAAAAAAACAGATATGAAGATGGGCCTGGAATTAGAACAACAATATTTTTTTCAAGGTTGTAATGTAAAATGTAGAGGTTGTCACAATGAAAGAATACAAGATATACGATATGGAAAAAGAGTATGAAGAAAGATGGATTCATATTCATGATAAAAGAGTATACAGGGGTTTTATATAATTGTATTAGAATTGAATTAAAAAGAAAAAGTTAAGTGAATTGAAAGAAGTTTTAGAAGAAATGGAAATTGAAATTGATGATCATTAGATTGTATTTTTTTAAGTAATTGTAAATTTAACAAAAAGATAACAAGAAGTCTCCGGCTTCTACAAGCGGTAGATAAATTGCTTATTTTTGTAAAAAAATTGAAAAAAAGTATATATCTATGATACAATTTTTTTGTATAAAATATTGAAGAGAAATCATGAATGATAAAAATCTCTACTAAAGAAATAATTAAAAATAATATTCAAAAATCAAAAAGGAGGTGTAATTTTATGAAATATAATTTGGCATTCAAATACAGAATTTATCCAAATAAAGAGCAGGAATTATTGATAAATAAGACTTTTTGGATGTGTTCGTTTTGTTTACAATACGATTTTGTATACTGCGAATAAATTTTATGAAGAAACTGGAAAAAAATAAAAATAATTACACCTGCCAGTTTGAAAAGTGAAAAATCAATTTTTGAAAGAAGTGGACAGTCTGGCACTTTCAAATGCTCAATTGAATGTAAAACGATCGTTTACGAATTTCTTTTCAAAAGAGGGCAAACTTTCCAAGATTCAAATCTAAAAAAAGAATAATGTTAAAAGTTATACAACAAATTGTGTGAATAATTCGATACGAATTGAGGAGAATAAATATTTGGTCTTGCCAAAATTGAAAAAGAATAAAATTAAAATATCATAGAAAATACCAAAGAATTATAGAATAAAAGTCGGTAACATTGACAAACAGTAATGGAAATTACTATGTTTCTGTTTTGACGGAATTTGAAAAAGAAATTCAAAAAAATTTCAAGTAATGATAAAGTGATTGGACTTGATTTTTTTCGATGTCTGAATTATTTATTAGTTCTGAAAAACCAAAGGGCTGATTATCCAAAAATATTTTTAGAATGTTGGAAGAAGAATTGAAAAAAATTACAGAAATCATTATCGAGAAAAAGTGAAATTTTCTAAAAAAATTGGTATAAGCAAAAAAAGCGAAAATATCAAAATTGCATGAGTATATCAAGAATTGTCGAAGAGATTTTCTACATAAATTGTCGAAAAAATTGTCTGAAGATTATAATACTGCGGTTGTTGAGGATTTGAATATGAAAGGGATGAGCCGGGCATTAAATTTTGGTAAAAGTGTAGGAGATAATGGATGGGAAATGTTTTTGAGGATGCTTGAGTATAAACTGATGTTTTTAGGGAAACAATTTTTGAAGATAGATAAGTGGTTTCCATCGTCGAAAACTTGTAGTAGATGTGGAAATATTAAAGAGGAACTGAAATTATCAGAAAGAAGTTATAAATGTGAGTGCTGTGGAATTGAAATTGATAGAGATTACAATGCGGCACTGAATATAAGAGGTGTTGGAAAAGAAATGTTGAAATATTAGGAAATAAAAAACAGGGCAGGGACTGTCCGAAGAGCTTGGTAAATATATTTGGCTAGCAAAAGCAGATACTTCCCAAGAAGCTCCCGTTTTTAGAAGCGGGAGTAGTTCACTATTAATTGAAGAAAAGTATAAAATTAAATCTCAAAAAGGGTATATTTTGTTTTTAGATGGTTTATCATTAAAGAAAAATAGAAAGTACAAATAAAGATTTGGAAAAAGTAAAAGAAAAGTGCTGCTGAGGTATTAAAAAAATAATTGAAACTGAGCGATACCGATAGAAGCAGAAGGCGGTACAAAAATGCCGAGATTGTTATTACAAAAAAATTTGTGGAAGATAGTATTAAAAAAATAAAAATAGAGGAAATCATTTTTTTAGTAAAATTATCATAAATAGATTTTCTCTTTTTGCAAAAAAATCAAAAAAATTTTGAAAAAAATAAAAAAAGTATGGTAAAAATAAGTTCGTGGTGAAAAATTCCTACCACTATGAAAAAAATAAAAAAAGAGAAAGAAAAATCTACTCAAAGTCAATAAAAAAATGAGGGTTAGGAGTTACGGAAAATGCTAAAAAAACAGCAAAAAAATGATAAAAATTAATCAAAAAAATACGATTTTAATGTCTGAAAAAAATCTCTGTAGCACCTATAAATAAAAGGATTTTTCTTGAAAGTACGGGTTAAAGAAGTGAATCCATTAAAACAAGGATTGAAACAACCGCAAAATTATTACTACAATGTAATAATCTCTCACTGTTAAAGAAGTGAATCCATTAAAAACAAGGATTGAGACTAGCTCTTCGCTAATTTCAGTATATTCTAATACTGAGAGTTTTTTTCTGGTAAGAATAGTGAATCCATTAAAACAAGGATTGAAATAGAGTCAGAATATAAATTAAAATAACAACTTTTATAAGGTTGTTATTTTTTTAGAAAAAAATAGGTGAATTATTAATAAAAAAATAGGTTAGAACAATGGTATATAATAAGATTATAAAAAGAAAAGGGAGTGAGAAAAAGTGGTTGAATAATGAATTAGAGAAATTGTCAAGTATATTTATAAAAAAATTATAATAATTTTTTTATTAATTTAATTAGATTTTTGTTAAAAAAATTTAGTGAAAAAAATTGTTATTTCTTAAAAAGATGTGGTATAAAAATATATTATAGATTGATTTATAAAAATACTGTATAGATGAAAGAGCATTAAGGGAGAGGAAATAGATGAATGGTGTAATTTTAGAACTTTCTGCGGTAGAAGATAAAATTATAGATAATAAAAAAATGTATAGTTTTGAGATTCATAAAAGAATGTCAGAAATACTGAAAAATAGATAAGCGAGAGGAATTGAGAGTTTCAAATATTTTTTTGGTGAATTTTTTTAATGAAAGCATAAAATTGGAAAAAGGAGAAAAAAATATAAGATTAGAGTAATTACTAAAAACGCAAGAAATTTTTTTAAAAATTACAAGATCAATTGTTTCAATTAGCTATAAATAAAGAAAAATCTTGTAATAGGAGATGGGATTTTTTTCAGTTAGTTGGAATTATAACCAAAAAAATGATACTTGGTGTGGCGAATATGATTTTGATAAAGAGATGAAAGCGTTAGATGTAGGAACACTAAGCTTTTTATGAAAAAGTAAATTTAAAAAAATTGTTAATCCTATTTTAGTGAAAGGAAAGACAATTTTTGGATTTGAAAAAAATATTAAAAATTATTTTGAAGAATGTGGAAGAAGAAATAGGTTTTGAAACACAGGGAATGGAAGAAAGTATTTTAAATTCTATTACAATAAAAAAGAGAACTTTATAGAGAAAAAAAGGGTAAATTTATTAAATGATGAGATAAAAAAAGTTTATTTAGGAGATATAGAGCTTGTGTTACAAGGATACTATGGGAAGATAGCTTTTTAATTTTTCTTCAGTATGTGAAATATGTTGGTGTTGGAGAATTTAGAGAGTATGGATTTGGAGAAATTATAAGTGAAGTTAATTCCTAAAACCTATTTGAAGTATAATTAATAAAAAAACATAAAAAATTATTTAAAAATAAATTTTAAGGAGGCAAAATGAGCGAAAAAAAGATAAAAACATTTGAATATGTATTAAAAAGAAAATAGAGTTTTAGTAAGTATTGAAACTGTAAAAAAATAAAAGATTTTTATTTTTTTCAACGAATAAATTGAAATTGATTAGAGGAGCAAGTTATCTTTTGGATTATATGAATCAAGTTGAAGTACCAAGAATATTGAAAAAAATATGGATTAGAATATAAAACACAAAAAAACTTGTAAATGGGATTTATAATATTAGTGACGACAAGGAATTTTTAGAAAAAGTAGATGAAGAAATAGACAAGACTATTGATAAAAAGAATATTGTATATTGGCGCTGGAAATGCTAAATTTTTAGTTGATAGTGAAAAAACGGCTGAAAAGATATGTAAAGAGATAAAAGAAATATACAAAAGTTTAGCTCCAAGTGCAAAAGTAGTTGCAGAGTGTTATTCAATGAAAGAAAAATGAAAAAAATATGGACTGCAATTGATGAATTAGCACAGAAAACTGCTGAGAAAAAAAGTGAAGGATTTCTATGTTGAATATTGATTTGCCATTTGCTGTGAAGTGTGACTTGTCAGGGACTGAACCAGCTGTTGTAAGTTTTAAGAATCTAGAAAAAGATTTAAAAAAAATAGAAATTCATAAAAGTGGCGAAGGTTCTGATGATGATAAACAGGTGAAAGATACTATAACTGCTATAAGAAATGTTATAAAAAAAGATAATATAAAAAAATTAGTGAAGAAAGTGCTGTAAAAATTAAGTATTCTAATAAAAATGATAAAAGATGATGTGAATGAGATTGGATTTTATTCGATTATAAAAAAAGCTCTTAATTATGATATTCATTTAAATACAGAAATTGATGATTATTCAGTAGGAGATAGTTTTATTGGATTTGTATATAGTGATGGAGATGGACTTGGAGATTTTTTTGAAAAAAATGTAAAAAAAGTTTATACAACTGAAGAAGAATATTTAAAAATTTATGAGAAAAATTCAGCGTTATTTTTGGATAGAAATACAAAAATATGTTTTAAAAAGAAGTTATTAAGAAAAATGTATAATGATAAAAAAATTTGTTAAGAAAAAAACAAATTCTGAAAGATGGAAAACCAAAATATGAAATAATTAATGGAGAGAAAAGAATAGTTGAAAAAAATCTGTAATTGGAGAATTTCTAATTGTTGGAGGAGATGATGTTTGTGCAGTATTTCCAGCAGATTTAGCAATAGAAATTTCATATGAATTTCAAAAAGAATTTGAAAAAAAGATGAACGAATTTACTAAAATTGAAAAATGAAAAGAATGAAAAAGAAAAATCCAGAAAATATAACTTCTTCTTGTGGCGTTGTAATTGCGAAAAATAAAAACACCGATGTTTCAATTATTTGAACAAGGCCTTAAATTACAAAAAAATCTGCTAAAGCGAAAAGATATCAAGAAAACAAAAAAATAGGGAAGGGGAAAGTGCGAACAGGATATATTGATTTTCAAGTGATTGGTAATGAAGGAAATGTAAATATAAAAGAATATAGAAAAAAATGGTATGATAAATTTGATAAAGAAGATGAAAATAAAGGAAAAATTACATGTTTCTAGAAGACCTTATAGTATTAGTGGATTGGAAAAAGGAAGAATATAAAGAAGAATATAAAGATGTGTCTGAAAGTATTGATAAACTTATTGACCAAGTGAAAAAAATTGAAAACAAAGAATTTTTCCAAACACAAAAAAATTAGATATATTTATGATTTGAAAAAGGATGATACTAAAACTAATAATGAAAAAAATTATGGAATCAATAAATATTTTTATCTAAAAATGAGCACAGAAGAAATTCAAGTTTTAAATGAATTGTGGAGTATAAAAGATAAAAATGAACTTAAGTTTTGAAAATGAAAAATAAAAAAATGAAAAAAATTTAAAGAATTTTTGATAATATTTTTTTGATGTATTGGAAATTTATGATTTTTATTCAAAAAGACCAAATGAAAAAGGAGGAAAATCTGAGTGGGAATTAAAATAGAATATGAAGTGGAGTTGTTAGCTCCAGCAATTACAGCAGAAACTGGAACAATTGGTAAAGAGATAGATGTAGAAGTCAAAAAGAGATAAAAAAATGGGACACCGTATTTTTTTCAGCGAAGCATATAAAAGGGAGTTTTTAGGGCAAAAAGTTTTAGAATTTAAAAATGCCTTAAATGAAAATGGCAAAGAATTTACGGAAAAAAATATTTTTGGAAGTGGAGGAAATAATCCAAGTAAAATTAGATTTTCAGATTTGAAATTAAAGATTGAAAAAGAATATTGGAGATGAAGAATATCAAAGAAGATTAGAAAATAAAATTGGAAATAGATATGGTGTAAAAATTAATAGGAAAAACAAGAGTAGCAGAAGAAAAATTCATTATTCAATTATGAATTTGTAAAACCAAAAAAATATTTATGCTGGAAGTTTTGAACTAAGTAATGATTTTTTTGAAAAAAAGTGAAGAAGATATAAAAATTTCTATTATCAAGTTTTTTTGCATATTGATAAAATTGGTGGATTGAAGTCGAGAGGATTAGGAAAAGTATTAGTTCAATTTGTATCAATAGAAAATGATAAAAGAAATAATTTTAAAGAAGAAAATGATAGATTTAAAAAAATGTAGAGAAAAATATTGAAAGAAGTAAAATCAAAAAAATAATTATAAAAAAATCAAGGAATAAAAAAATTAAATGAATTGGAAAAAAATACAAATATACTTTTGAATTTTGTAGAACATGCTGTACTTCAAGGAAAGTCAATAAAAATGAAGTTGAGTTAAGAAAAATCATTACAAGGATCATCAATAAGAGGTGCGATTATTCAGTATGGTCTTGATAATGGATTTGAAAGTGAAATTGAAAAAAATTATTGAAAAATAAAAAAATTTCTGAAATTAGAAAAATTTGTAAGAAAAGATAAAAAAATGAAATAAAAGAAGAGTTTAAATTAGCTAGTGGATTCAAAAACAAAAATATCCTATTGAAGCAAATGAGTATAAAAAAATAGATAAAGCAGTTAGTGTAATGAAAGAATATAAAGTGAACGAAAAAGATGAAAATGGGATAAAATTAGAAAAGGGATTCGTTAGCATTATTGAATGCGACAGGAACAGAATTAAGCATAAAGATTGATGAAAAAAACACGAACTACAGAAGAAAGTTTGTTGTTTAGTACAGAATATACGGATTTAACTAATGTAGCAAATAAGGAAGAAGTCTTTTTAAAGGGAATGTGGAAATTCCAAAAGGATTATTTGAAATTGGGAAAAAAATATGAGCTAAAAAAATAGGAAAAATATAAGACAAAAAGGATTTGGGAAAGTAGAAATTGAGTTTAAGAAATTTACTGATGAAAAATGATAAAAAAATATTGGAGAGAGAATTAAAGAATTGAATGATGAGATTAAAAAAAGATTTTAAAGAATTCGATAAAAAGAAATGATAAAGAGAAAGTTTATTTTGGAGATGAATTATTAAAAGAAGAAAAAAACAAAAATTGATAACATTTGATTTTTCTTTCAGATATGATTTTGCCATTTAATGAAGTTAGTAATGTTGGAAAAACAAATTTTGGAATTATTTGATGAAAATATTGGAGAAAAAAATTAACTTTAAATAATAGAAGAACTTTTGTGAATGTAGAGAAATTGAGAGGATATAATATCATAAACAATTCAAGAAAAAAATGGATGAAATAGTTATAACTCAAGGAAGTGTAATTTCTTATTGTGTTGATAATGAAAAATTTAGAGGAATTTTGGGATATTTAGAAAAAAATAGAGGAAAAATGGAATTGGACTTAGAAGAAATGAAGGCTTTGGAAGAGTTAGAATTTGTAGTGAGAGAAAATGTGAAAAAAAGGAAATTTAATGTAGGAGAAAATTATGTACAACTTTATACCTGAAAGAAAAGAATAAAATAGAAAAAAAGTGAAAGTTTAGAGAAGAATTTAAGTGTAGAAGAATTATTTTTTTAAAAAGATATTGATGAAGAATTTGTGGATAATTTAGAAAAAGAGAAAATTTTGAAAAAAATTTTTAGAAAACGATAAATTTAAAGAAATAATTTCTGATATAGAAACAAAAAGAAAAAGAAATGTTAAATCTGGCTCAGTTTAAAAAGATTTTTATGATTTTATAAAAAGAAAGAAAAATTTGATTTTTTTGATGAAGGAAAAAAAGTAATAGATTTTATTGATAAACAAAGAGAGAAAAATTGCAACGAAATTTTATGAGTTTGTAAGGGAAGAATTTATTGAAAAACCCTTTAAGAATACAAGAAAAAATAAATTAACTGATGAATTTAGAATATCAGAATCAAAAAAATAAACAAAAGCTTTTCAAGTATTAGAAAAAAATATCTGTTATATATTTTTGGAAAAGAAAAAAGAATGAAAGAAAAAAATTAGATAAAAATAGAAAAAAATGGAGGTAGAATAATGGATTTTTTTCAACATTTAAAAATAAATATATCTTAACAGGGAAAAATAGTTGTTTTGAATGCTCTACATATAGGAAGTGGAAGAGAAAAAGATGATAGAGATGCTCTTTTATATCATTAGATGATGATAAAAAAATTTTTTTATATTCCTGGATCAACTTTTTAGAGGATATTTAAGCACAAAATTAGAAAGATTTTTAGATAGTGGGAATGGATTTAAAATAAAAAAATAATGGCGAAGAATTAAATGAAGCTGATGTAAAATTGATATTTGGATATACTAATTTGGATAAATTAGAAACTAAAAATTAATGATAAGGATAATGAAGAAGATAGAAAATTAAAAAGAAAATAATAGAAAAAAATTCAAGATAGAATAATAAGAAAAATTAAATGCAAAAAAATTTAGATGAAGTAAAATCTTTGGCTGGAAGAATACATGTATCAGACATGCCTGTATTAAAAGATGTCAAATATGTAACAAGAGATGGAATAAAAAAATTGATAGAAATACAGGAGCTACTGAAAAAAAGAGCAAAAATTTGATTATGATGTAGTTCCCTGCAGGAACAGAATTTGACTTAAATATTGAATTGGAAAAATATAGAAAATTACCAATTGGATTTAATAGGATTAGCGTTAAATGATATTTTTAAAAAGATAATGGTGATTTATTTGGTGGTAAAACTTCAAGAGGAATTGGAAAATGTAGACTAAAAAGATTTAAAAAATGAAGTATGTGACATCAGAAGATAAAGAAAAAATTAAAAAAATATTTTTTTGAAGGTAAATTTCTTATGAAATTAAAGAGCAGGAAAAAAATATTTAAAAACAGAGAATCTTAGCTTAGATTAGGAGAAGAAAAATGACAAAAAGAATTTTTTTAAAATTGGAAAAATAAATTGGTTTTTAGAATTAGAAATTGAACCTATTTCTCCTTTTAATCATAAAATTGGGAGATGGTTCTGAAGAAGAAAAATAGCAATAAAGAAAAAAAGTGAAAGTGTAATATCATTTGTAACTTCAGATTCTCCAAGAGGGAATTTAGTGAAATATGATAAAAAAATGAAAAAGAGTAAGGATGACAGAAAAGGAGAAATATTTATTCCAGGTTCTACATTAAAAAGGGTTATTTAGAGAAAAAAATTTAATAAAATTTATGATATAAAAAGAAAAATGAATCAGACTTTAAAGAAAAAAACAAAAAAATCATAGAGAAGTGGATAATTTATTTGGTTGGACAGAAGGAGAAGAAGCTCAAAAAGGTAGAATTTTTTTATAGAAGATGCTTATCTTGAAAAAAGAGGAATTGAGAAAAAAATTTTTTATTTGAAAAAAATATTGACGAAGCATTGAGTGAAGTAATAATAAAAAAGAGATATAACTCCAATAGATCAGTTTACTGGGAAAGCAGTTGTACCATTAAATTATGAATGTACAATGGAAAAAAATTTGAAACAGAATTGATTATAAATAATATTAGTTTAGAAGAAATGAAAAAATATTTATTTTTATTTTAAGAGATAGTCATTTAGGAGAAATTAGATTAGGGAATTCTAAAAACAAGAGGATTTGGACAAGTAAAATTTAATATTAAAAAGTATGGTTATTGAAAAATTATAGAGATAAAACAAAATTTGTAGTTAATTTAAAAAAATTATTTTGAGATTGATTTTTTTAAATTCAATAAAATTAGGAAATGAATTTTTTTAAGAGAAAAATTTGAGGTTAAAAAGAAAAAAATTTAAAGAAATAAATGTAAAAAAATCCAAATGAGTTTATAAAGGCACTTTTTAGAGAGGTGGAATAATGGAATTTAAAAATTTGATAAAGAGAAAATGAAACAAGAATTACAAAATGATATATATAATTTAGTTTATATAAATTATGAAAAAAAGAAAATGGAATAAAAGTATTTAAAAAAATGAAGGAAATGCTTTTGAATTTATTATCTGAAAGTGATTTTGAAAAATTTTTTTATAAGATTTATATTTTTTTAATAATAATTTTATGAAAAACAATTTATCAATTTGGAGAAGATGATTACAGATATTTGGAAGTAAATTCAGAAAAAAATTTGTTGAAAAATACTAAAAAGTTTAGAGAAATATTGATAGAACTTAAAGATAATCAAGATAAAAAGAATATAATCGTTTGAAAAATATTAATTGGTGAAAATAAGGTTAGTGGAAAAAGAAATGATACAATTTTTTTGGGATTTTTTTGGGAGGTGAAAAAAATGAAAGGGAAAGTAATTAAGATGGATAACTCTACGAAAGAAGTAGAGATAGAAGTTAAAAGAAAAAAAGAGAAAAATATACAGTAGGAAAAAGCTATCTTTAATCAAAAAAATTTCAAGAAGGAGATAATATAGAGTATAATCTTAAAAGGTAAAAAAATTTTTGAGTTTGTAAAGAAAAATTAGTAGTGAAGAAATGAGAGATACAAGAAATAATTTTTTTCAAATAATACGAAATTTGGTGAAATAGACATAAATCAAAAAGAACCAGTAAAAGTGAAACAGTATCCTTATAATTTTGTTTCTCTTAAAGATGAAAAAGGATGTGGTATATAAAAGGAGAAAGAAAAATTAGGAACAAATACTGGAAAAATTAGTTTGTAAACTAGTAAATAAAACACCTTTATTTATAATGGGAGAAAGCGAACAAGATAATAAAGGACATACTAAAAAAATGGTTTTTGTAGAGAAAAAGGAATACCTATAATTCCAGCAAGTTCTTTAAAAAGGTGCAATAAGAAATGTAATAGATGTTTTGACAAATAGTGTTATTAGAAATGTAGAGGATGAAAAAAATTAGAACAAAGAATGGGGGCAGGGAAATTTGAATCTGTATTTGGAATAATAGAATCCCTTCCAGAAAAATGGTAAAAAAATGGAGTAATTGTTGAAGCAGAAAGAATAAAAAGTTAAGACGAAAGAAAAAAATAAAAAAATAGCAATAAATCAAATGATTATGGTAAGGAATTTTCAAAAAAATATAATGAAAAAAAGATGGATTAATTGAAAAAGTTAATTTAAAAAGATTCGATTTATAATTTAAAAAGAAACAGAAATTAAAATAAAACCTGGTGTAACAACAGTAGAAAAAAATTGATTACCAATTCTGGAGAATATAAAAAAATATGTAATAGATGATGAAAAATGGTGTTCAGGGAGTATTATGGTTTTCATCTCCAATTTTTGGAAAAAAATACATGAAAAAATTATTAATTCCTAAAAAATGGTAGAAAAATTTGAATTTTTCAAAAGAAGAATATGAAGATTTTAAATATATAATAAAACAAAGAGCTGAAAGAATAAAAAAATGGAAAAGATATAAATTCAAGCACATTTTATTATGATAAAAAAATTTAGAGAGGGGATCCTTTATTATTTGAAGTGAAAAATGGAAAAAAATGGCAGAACATTTAGCTTTTTTTCTGAAATTCCACGATTGAGATATAAATTTTCACCATTGGATTTGGTTCCAGAAGAATTTTGTCCAGGTGATTCATTAAAAAAATTATCTTTTTTTCAGAAAGATTATTTGGTACAACAGGAGACAATACAAAAAAAGATGAAGAGAAAAAAAGATGAGTTAGTTGCACTTTCTGGAAGAGTATTTTTTTGAAGATAGCTAAAAATTATAAACCTGAAATGATAGATAATGGAAATCTAGTTACTTTGAAAGCATTTGGGGAGCCGTATCCTACTTTTAACAACTTTTTATTTAGATAATATTGAAAAAAATTATAATGAAAAATAAAGATGTCAGTATTCGAGGTAGAAAAATTTTATTAGCATCATAAGGAAAAAAATTGGAAAAATCTTTTTCAGAATACAGAAAAATCATTAGAAATGCCAAAAATTAAAAAAATAAAAAATGGTAAATATGAAAATGAATTGGCATATAATTCAAGTTTAGAGTTAATGGATATAAATAATGAATTTGAATTCAATGTTAATTTTGAAAAATTTAACGGATGAAGAGTTGGGAGTATTGATTTATGCTATAGAGCTTGAAGATGGATTATTACATAAAAGTAGGTAAAGGGAAAGCTTTTTGGGTTTGGAAGTTGCAAAATCGAAATAAAAAGAATTTTTTTATTGGAAAAATAAAGATAAATATAAAGATTTTTTTGCTTGAACCTTTTGAAAAAGAAAGTAAAAAAAGAAGACTATATAAATAAAGCAAAAGAAAAAAAGATATTTTGATGAAAAATAGAAAAAAATATTAAAGAATTAAAAGCGATACTTTCTAAAAACAAATGATTTAGATTTTAGTGAAAGTCCATTTCCTGAAGATATTAACAAAAAAAGGAGAAACGAATAGTTTAAACTGGTTTGTTAATAATAAAAAAAGGAGATAGAAAGATAGTTTTATTATCTATATTGGATAAAAAAATCCAAAAATAAGAATTTAAGGAGTTCTACTAGTGAAATACTCAATATTAAAAATTCAAAAAGAAACGAAAAAAACACTCAATGAGAGACCTAGAAAAATTAAGAGGCTTTTTGGCAGATAAATATAAAGAAAAATGTGTTATTCCATAATCATTTATCAGACGGATATAATTATTCGTATCCTAAGTTGCAGTATAAATTGATAAAAAAATACACTTTCTGTGATGGGAATTGGTGAAGAGATTATTGAAATAAATAAAAAAACTTTTTGAGGAAGTTGATTATTTAAATATTGATGGAAATTTTATTTTTGATATTCAGAAAGAGCTGGAAATATACGATGAAGAGATAAAACATACAGGCGATAAAATGTATGAATATAGATTCGTGACACCTTATTTGCCATTAAATGAAAAAAATTATGCAAAATACTTGAAAAGAGAATACACATTGGAACAAGCTATTACGAATAATATATTAGAAGTTTTAAAAAGGATTGGGAATTTGGCTTGACAGAGAAAAATAAAATTTATGTATCTCAAAAATTTAGAAATAACATCAAGAGATTTAAAAAAATGTAAATATGATAGCGTTTATAGGAAGTTTTTTTCTGTGAATATGAAATTTCCAGATTATTTTTTTCGATTGGAAAAAGAAAAAGTATTGGATTTGGAACTTTTATAAAAAAATAATTTTTAATTTTTTTATTTTTTTGGAGGAGAAATATCAAGAGTTTAATTTCGTAATATTTGGGTGTATAGAAAATTTTTGTGAAAACCTCTAAATAATATATGGTAAAAATAACTATATAATATTTGGAGGTTTTTGTTATGGCTAAAAAAAGAAAAATTAGCATTGAAGGTCAAATTCTTTTTCTCTGCTCTAAAGGGGTGAGCAGCAGAGATATTGAATATCATTTTAACAATCAGAAAAAAACAGTTTGCTATTTAATAATCAAAGTTTAGGATAAACTATATAAAGTTTAAAAATTTAATTTTAGATAATATATCACTAAAAAGTTACCTCTTTATTATAATAATCTAATTTTTTTCTAACCATATTTCTAATTCATTCTTTCTTTTTCTAAAAAAATTTCCAAATCCTTTTTATTTCTCGATATAATTCCTTCAAAATGCTCAGGGTAAGTTGCATAATTCATAATAACCACAAAAAAATCATATTTTGAATTATTCCCTAATGAAATAGACCAGTTAAATGGCATTTTAGATTTTTTTCTATATCAATATAAATTTCTGAAACCCATTTTATTTTCATTTTCTTCTTCTATTAAATAATATGGTTTTTTTATTATTTTTTTAAAAATAGCATATTCCCATTACTAGATAATCTATAATATTTTTTTACTATTTTTTTATATCTTATTTTTCATACAAGCTCCTATTTATTTCTCAAATTCGTATAGCATATTATCAAAAAAATTTTTACTATAGTCTAAAAATTTCATCATAATATTCTAAATTTTTTTGCCAATTCTTTTTCATTTCATTAGATTGTAATTTCAAATATTCTATTGCTTCTTTTCCTTCCCAGTGATAAGTGGCGTAAATAAGATTTTTTTGTTAATTTTTTTGGACCTATGACTACTTTGCACCATTTTTTTCATTTATTGCTTTCCAGTGCCAATTAAAAAGGTATTCTTCCATCAATAATTTCTAACTCTGTACCAAGAACTTCAAAATTGCTATACAACAAAAAAATAATTTTTTTCCTGATTATCTAAAAATAACAATTCCAAAAACTTCATAAATCGTTCCGTCTTCTTTTTAATTTTACTTTCATTAAATATTTCACATCCTATTTTTTTCTATCTTTAATTATAAGATTTAATCTACTGTTATTTTTTTGTATAGTTTTTTTATTTATTACATCATATTAACAGGATCAACATCAACTGTAATTCTCACATTACTGTCATTAAATTTAGCTAAATATTTTTTTTATAATTTTTATTTTTAATATATTTTCTTTATTAAACTTAAAATAAATTTGGTAGCGAAAATCTTGAGTTTATTTTGAAAAATTGAGCGCAAAAAGGTTCTGAAATAAATTCATTTTCAGATATTTCTATATTTTCGTCAACAATTTTGGAAATAATTTTATAAAAAGTCATTCGCTTTTTTTGTGCTAAATCTTCTTTTTTTGAAGAAATTACAACTGCGATAAGTCGGCCAAAAAGGCGGATAATTAAAAGATTTTCGCAAAAATAGCTCATTTTTGTAATAACCTTCGTAATCATTTTCAATTGTTTTTTTGTAATGACATCGTTATTTTCATTAAATGTCTGAATTATGACTTTTCCATCTTTTGAACCTCTTCCAGCTCGTCCAGAAGCCTGTGTCAACAATTGAAAAGTTTTTTTCTCCGGCACGAAAAATCTGGAAAAATTTAAAAATTATGTCGGCGTTGATAATTCCAACTAATGTGACATTTGGAAAGTGAAGTCCTTTTTGCAATAACTTGAGTTCCCAGCATTATGTCGTATTTTTGATTTTTAAAAATCATTGTAAATTTTTTTTCATAGTCACTTTTTAGTTTTCATTGTTTCAGAATCTACTCTTATCATTTTTTTGCAGTTGGGAAAAAAATTTTTTTAATTCTTCTTCAACTTTTTTTCAGTTCCCGCTCCCATCTGCTGCATTTTTTTCGCTGCCACATTCTTTGCAAAAATCCACTAAAATGTTCTTCATATCCGCAGTAATGACATTTCAGCTGATTAGTTTTTTTGTAGTAAGTTAGCGAAATACTGCAATTTGGACAAGTTGGAATATTTTTGGCAACTTTTACATTTTAAGAAATTTGAAAAATGCTTTTTCTGTTTAAAAATCAATATAATCTGCTCTTTTTTTCTTTAAAGTTTGAGAAATTTCTTCCAATAGCTTTTCTGAAAAAAATTTTTCGGTCGTTTCATTTAAATCCACAATTTCATATTTTTGGAATTTTAGAATTTTTAAATCTTTTTAGCTCAATTAACTGCAAATCGCCTTGTTTTTGCTTGATAAAAACTCTCAAATGACGGAGTTGCTGAACCTAAGATAACTTTTACTTTTGTATTTTCGTTTAGAAGCGCTCTTTTTATTGCGACATTTTTTGTGTGATAACGGGGATTATTTTCCTGTTTATAAGTATTTTCGTGTTCTTCATCCATAATTATGTACTTTAAGTTTTGAACAGGTGCAAAAATGGCAGATCTTGCTCCAATCACAATTTTTTTGGCGCCATTTCTAATAAAAGACCATTCTTCTCGCTTTTCTTTGTCACTAAGTTTACTGTGCAAAATAGCAACTTCGTCTAAAAATTCTTCTTCGAGTCGCTCTATCATCTGTGTCGTCAAAGAAATTTCTGGGACTAAAAATATGCTTCCATATCCATTTTTAAGTGCTTCTTTAATAAGATTGATGTAAATTTCTGTTTTCCCAGAACCAGTGACTCCTTTTAACAAAAAGAGTTGTTTTTCACTGTTTTTTATAGTATTTACTGCATTTTCCTGCTCTTCATTTAAAAATTATTTGTTTTTCAACAATTTTTTTCCTTTGTTCTTTTTTTCCTGAAATTTTGGAATTTAAAATAATTTTTTTCGACAGAAATAATTTTTTTGTTTTATAGCTTTTTCAATAATTTCTTTTTGAGAAATTTTTTTGCAAAAGTATTTAAAGTGACTTCTGGTCTTTTTTTCATATATTCATTAAATTTTTTTGAGCTTCTAAATTTTTTTAAAAATCTTCGTCAAAGTCTTTTAAATAAATAGCTCTTTTAGAATAATTCAATTTTAATGTTCCAGGATAAATAGTTTTAAAAAAACACTAAAAAAATCACTTAAATAATAGTTTTTTTATCCATTTTGCAAGTTTCATTATTTCAAGCGGAATAGAAAGAACGGGAGCAACACGAATGACGGATTTTAATTTTTGTCAAAATCAATTTTTTTCTTCTTTTACAATATTTACGATAAGTCCCATTTTATCACGGTTTACAAAAATTGACGATGCACCACTGACCAATTTCATATTTTTCTTCAGATTTGTAAGTAAAAAGTCTTATATTATTTTCTACATAAATTTCATAATAATACATTTATAAGTTCCCCCTGTTTTTATAGAGTATATTTATTTTACATTTTATTTAAAAAAATCAATTAATTTTTTTATAAAAAAAGTAGAGAGAGTATGTAGTATTTAAAAGTTCAATTTTAAATAGATTTTTTTATAAAGATATATTTTTATTTGAAAAATATAAAAAAATATAAAATTTTATGATATAATATCATTGAAAAAAATTCATAAATTGAAGAAATAAAAATAATTTTGGGAAAGTTAAAAGAGGTTGTAAAAACTTGTATATAGAGGGATAGTGAAAGAATGGGAAATTCAGCGAAAAAAAGTTTATTGAGAAGATAAATGAAGTTTTATCGGAAAAAGAAAATGCTGTGGTGAATATCATTAATGATAAATTAACCATATCAGTTTTTACGGCACTGGAAAAAAATTTAAAAAAATGTGAAGGAAATAAATTTTATTATAAGAGATACGAAGTTTATTCCTAAAAATAATGAAATATCAAGAGAATTTGAGATAACACCTAATGATATTTTTGTACAATTCTTATGATATAAAGGAAAAAAATAAGTTGAAGCATTTTTGCTAAGGCAAAGGCTATGTATGATTTTATAAAAAAATAATGTAAATGTCAGAAAAAGTAAAAGCCATATCAGAAAGTAAACGGGAATATTTTAATAATTGATGATGATTTTATGATTCAGGGGACATCATCACTTGAAATATATGAAAAAAAGAGTAAATCGCTACGATTTTGATACAACAATAAAAGGAGAATCAGAAAAAAATCCCAGATACTTGGCATGTCGAAAATATATGATGAAATTTGGAATAACAATGATGTAACACAAGATTATAAACAGGAACTATTAGAAAGTCTAGAATTTGTTTATAAAAAAATTATAACCCTGAATTTTTTTGTATTATTTCACATTAAATGAATTGTTTGGAGATAGGCTGGATAGCGGAATTGAAAGATTTGAAAATGATAGCGAGAAATTTAAAAAGACTGAAATTTGGAATTCGCTTTTTGATTTTCAGAAGGATTGTGTCGTTTCTGCTATACAAAAAAACTTCAGAAATATGGAGGATGTATAATTGCTGATTCAGTAGGATTGGGAAAAAAACATTTGAAGCACTTGCTGTGATTAAATATTTTGAAATAAGAAATGATAATGTATTAGTTCTTACACCAGCAAAAATTATACGATAACTGGCGTTCTTTTACAGGAAATTACAAAGATAGTTTTTTTGAATGAAATGTTTAATTACAAGATAATGTTTCATACAGATTTATCGAGAACCAAGGGAGAATCAAAAATCAGGTTATGAATTAAGCAGATTTGACTGGTCAAAAATTTGATTTAGTTGTGATAGATGAGTCACATAATTTTTAGAAATCGGATTGCTAAATATGATGAGAATGATGAATTAATAATGAATAGATATTTTAAACTACTTCATGATGTAATAAAAAAAGTGGTAAAAAAATACGAAAGTCCTTTTATTGTCTGCAACTCCAGTAAATAATAGTCTTGTAGATTTAAAAAAATCAAATTTCAATTATAACATCAGATCATGATGATGCATTTAGTGAACAAGGTATTTTCGAGCGTGGGATATTTACTGAAAAAGGCGACACAAGTTATAAATGACTGGGAAAAAGAAGGAAGTCAGAAAAAAAGATGAATTACTGGATAACTTACCATCAGATTTTTTTATAAACTGCTGGAAATGATGACGATATCAAGAAGTAGAAAACATATTACAAATTATTACGGAACAAAAAAATATAGGTAAATTTCCTCAAAAGAATAAGCCAATTACATATTATCCAGAAATTGATAGTCAAAAACCAGTTATTGAATTTTAAAAAATACAAATTCTATTTTAGAAGAATTAAATTTATCAGTTTACACACCAACTAAATTTATAAAAAAAGTGAAAAAAATTAAATTATTATATTAATAAGTATAAGCTATCAGGAAATCGTGGCGGGAAAAATGGATTTTGATACACAGTCGAAAGGTCTTGTATATTTACATAGAACAAACTTGTTTAAAAAGATTGGAAAGTTCAGTTTTTTTCATTTTCTGAAACCTTGAAAAGATTGATTGAAAAATATTGATCAGACAATAGAAAAATTTAAATAAGGGACAGCAGATTGAAGAAAAATCTTGATGTGGAAAAATGAAGATGAAATCTATATTGAAAGAAGTAAATATGAAATAAAGGTAGAAGATTTGAGAATAAATGCCTATCTTGAGGAGTTGTATAACGATAGAGATATTGTAAAAAAAGAATATATGATGAAACATTGATTTTATTGAAAGAAGATAGGGATAATAAGATTCATAAATTAGAAAAAAATTGTAGGAAAATAAAGTTGATAACACACCGTATAATCCAGGAAATAGAAAAATATTGATTTTTACAGCATTTGCCGATACAGCAAACTATATCTATTCTAAGTTGTTAAAAAAATTTGAGAGGAAAAATATTAGCATTGCAAGTGTTACAGGTAAAGGAGTAAAAAAACTTCAAATAAAAAAGGTAAAAGAGGATTTCCACAGTATTTTTGAGTGCATTTTTGCCAAAAAATCTAAACTGAAGATTGAAATTCCTCAAGATGAGCAAATAGATATTATAGTTGCGACAGATTGTATTTCAGAAGGACAGAATTTGCAAGATTGTGATACGGTAATAAACTTTGATATTCAATGGAATCCTGTGTCACTTATTCAGAGATTTGGAAGAATAGATAGAATTGGAAGTAAAAAAATGATAATATACAAATGATTAATTTTTTTTCCCAAATGCAGATTTGAATGAGTATTTAGATTTGGAGAGAAGAGTTAAAGGGAAAAATGACAACATTAAATATAGCTTCTACTGGAGATGAAGATATGCTTAATCCTGAAATGAATGACTTTAATTTTTAGAAAGAGACAATTAGAAAAAAATTGAAGGAAGAAGTAATTGACATAGAGGATACAAATGAGAATATTTCGTTGACAGATTTGAATATGAATGAGTATTTGTACGAACTTTCAAATTATGTAAATAATCATAAGGAAATAAGCAAAATACCTAAAGGAATTTATTCTGTAACCGAAGGTGAACAAAAAGGAGTATTATTCTGCTTTTAAACATAGTAAAAATGATGCTAAACCTAAGAATGACAGTTCCCTTTATCCTTATTACTTGATTTTTTTGTGGACAACAACAAAGAAATTCTATTTAAAAACAGTCAAGCAAGGGAAGTTATAAAACTTTTTAGACAGCTATGCTATGAAAAAAATGAAGTTCAGGAAAAAGTTTTAAAGGAGTTCTTTAAAAAAATACGAAAAAAATGCTACTGAAATGGGATTTTATTCAGAATTGCTTAATACTGCGGTAAATAGTATAAAAAGGTGAAGAAGAAGAAAAAGCTTCTCAGACAGTATTTGATTTTTTTAGGCTTTAATAACAGTTTTAAAAAAACGATACAGCTGATGATTTTGAATTAATTTCTTTTTCTGGTGGTGGGTTAAATGATAAATATGCCCGAAAAAAATATGAAGTAAATCAGGAAATAAAATTGAAGAATCTTATTCTGAAGGAATTTAAACCTGATGAAAAAAAGAAAATAAAAGAATACATAAAAATCAGTAACATTGAAATATATGATAAAATGATGAGGAGATTCCAAGTGTAGAAGATGAAAAAAATATAATTTTAAGGTAATTCAGTATTTTGATTTTGAAATAACTGATATAAAAAAAGCTGGATTTCTTGCCAATCTATATCAAGAATCAATTAAATCGCCATGTATATTAAGATTTTACGATAATTCAAAAGAGTTGTATTCACTAGCTTTTAAAAAGATTAAATCAAAATGATAGAAATGAAATAGTAGTTACAGATACTGTAATGACTGAAACATTTGATTTGTCAATGTCAGGTTCAGCAAAAAGGGAAGTGGAAAGAGTTTTAGACTATTCTAAAATCCTGAATCGAACTAACAAAGTTAATTTTTTTATTCAGAAATATTTATAAAAAAATTACATTTTAAAAAATCGGAAGTATTATCAAAAGTCAGGAAATATTTTAGAAAGTTTAATATGGTATGACAGAAACAAAACAATTAATGTTTTTTTGAAAAATTTTAAAAATCTTGTGATGTACAAGGAAAAAAATAAAAATCAACTATTAGAAATAGTGAGAAAGTAGAAATTAATAAAAAAATCAGAGAGATAATTTCTGAATTGGATAAATATTAGAATTTTGGAGGAAAAAAATGGAGAATAATAAAAATGAAAAAAAGAGATAAATGACATAGTAAATGATAATTTAAAAAGCATTAGAGCAATTATTTCCATCTGCTGTAAAGGATGGACAGCTGGATATAAAGGCATTGAAGGAAGAGCTGGGAAATTTTGAAGAAGTAGGAATTGAAAGATATGAGCTAAACTGGGCTGGAAAACAAAATGCAAAAAAAATAGTACAGCAGGGGATTGGGAATAAAACATTGAAATTTGTGGAGAAAGATAGTAAAAATGCTGACACAACAGAAAATATTTATATTGAGGGAAATAATCTGGAAGTATTGAAATTGTTAAGACAAAATTATTACAACTCAATAAAAATGATATATATTGACCCGCTGTATAATACGGGAAATGATTTTGTTTATAAAGATAAAAAAATAATGTCTAAAAAAAGAAAGCGATGAAGCAGAAAGGATAATAAACGAAGCAGGAGAAAAAAATTAGAAAAAAATCTTAAATCAACTAATAGATACCATGCTAAATGGCTGAGTATGATGTATACCAGATTGAAACTGGCTAGGATTTACTGACTGATGATGGTGTTATATTTATAAGTATTGATGATAATGAGCAGGCTAACCTGAAGAGATTGTGCGATGAGATTTTTGGGGAGGAGAATTTTGTAATAGATTTGATACGAAAGACTAAATCAACAACTAATGATGCAAAAAGTGGGTATAAACTATCAACATGAATTTTTTTGATTTGCTATTCTAAAAAAATAAAAAAATTAGTAAATTTATTAGGTGGTGAAAAAGATTTAGAAAGATACAGTAATCCAGATAATGATCCAAATGGTGATTGGATATCAGATAATCCTAGTGCAAAAAAAGTGGAACAATGGAAAACAACTATTTTGAAATAGTTAATCCTTATACTGGAAAAAGGGGACTACCCACCGACAGGTAGATACTGGGTATTTTCCAAAAAAATACTTTTTAAAAAAGCATGTTGAAAAATGGAACAATTTTTTAAAAAAGAATATAAAGAAAATGAGAGAGGATTCATATACAAAAGATATAAAAAAATAAATTGAAATCAATAAAAAAAGACTTTTGATAGTTTAATTTTTTTACAGATAATAAATATATGAATCAAAAAAAGCAACTAAAGAATTGATGGATTTAGAATTAGTTGAATATTTTTCATATCCTAAAGGAATGGATTTTTATAAAAAAATATTAATTCATTCAGTAGAAGAAAAAGATTTGATTTTAGATTTTTTTCTCAGGTTCAGCAACAACAGCTCATGCTGTTATGCAATTAAACAGTGAAGATAACGGAAACAGAAAATATATAATGGTTCAATTACCTGAAACAACTGATGAAAAATCAGAAGCGTTTAAGGCTGGATATAAAAATATTGCAGAAATTGGAAAAGAAAGAATCAGACGTGCTGGAGAAAAGATAAAAACAGGAAATAGAAGAATATAATTCAAATCTGAAACTTGGAGAAGAGCCTAAAAAAGTTCCAGATATTGGATTTAAAGTATTTAAAGTGGATGATACAAATATAAAATGGTACGACTTGGAAAATTTCAATGAAGAAAGTCAATATTCTTTTGATGACCCTGATTCATTGGATTTTGTGCTTGGAAGCAATGATATTGATATTGTTTATGAAATAATGTTAAGACAAAATGATATTCCATTGTCAGAAAGATTGGAAGTATTGACAGATATTGGGAATAGGACTTATCTGTATGCAAGTACATACTTGATTTGCCTTGAAACAGAAATAACAGAGGAAATGGTGGAAAAACTAGCTTCATTAGATCCGTCACCAATAAAATTTGTATTTAGAGATTCGGCATTTAAGGATAATATTTCATTGAAGGATGAGACTTTTAGGAAGTTGAGAAGTCTGATTGAGAGAAATTCGGGGGAGAGTAAGGTTAGTTATAGGGTTGAGTTTATTTAGGGGAGGAGAAAAGTATATGTTTATACCACAAAGTCAAGATTTATATTTAATAGGAAATGGTTTTGATTTGTATTTAGGCTTAAAAACTTCTTATAAAGATTTTTTTAAAAAAATTTATTAAATGAAGAAAGAAAAAGAAATAAAAAAATTTATAAAAGAACTAACAGAAAATTATGAAGAAAAACTCATATAAAGAATTGGAAGATAAAATTTTTGGAGAAAAATAGATAAAAATAAAAAAATTATAATTTATTTTTTTATTATATTTATTATTTGAAGAAAATAATGAAATAGAACAATGGAATGATGTTGAAAAGAAAAATATTCCCCTCAGTTATAAAAATTATATAAATTGAAAAAAATGAAATAATTGAAGACATTCTCTATTTAAATAGTGAAAAAGATAAATTTGATAAAATTGAAATAACAAAAAAATTTATTGGAAGCAAATCAAAAATTAAAAAAATCAGAAATCTAAAAAAATATTAGTCAAACAAGAAAAGAATTTGATGATTTTTTTACCAGTAATCTGAAGATTAAAAAAACTCATTACTTTTTGATATTAATAATTTAAGAAATTCATTAAAATTAGGAAGAAAAAAATATTGAGTTAAAAAAATGTTGACTTAAAAAAATATAGAAATATTAAATTTAGAAAAAATTTATGTTACTTCATCCAGAAAAATAAAGAAATAATAGAAAAAAATATTTTTTTGTAAAATTATTTATTGAAAAAAATATAAAGAACAAAAAAATTAAATTTTGATTTTTTTAGAAGAATTAAATAAATTTGAACATATTTTTGGAAAGTATATTGAAGAATTGAATGAAATACCACTAAAGAGTCTAGATAATATTTCTTATGATGAAAACATAATAAAAAAATTGAAAAAAATCTTTGGTGAAATTGACAATAAAAGAGAAAGATATATTATTAATTTTAATTATACAAATTATTTAGATAAAATTTTAATGTATCATAAAATGACAAATGTACACGGTACTTTTTGAAAATCCTATTTTTGGAATTGATAATACTGAGATTGGAAATGATAGAGAATTTTATTATTTAACAAAGACTTCAAGAGTTTTATTTAATAACACAATAAAAGAGGAATTTAAATTACCGAATAAGATAGAAATTTCAAAAAAATATGTTTCTTTTGGACATTCTTTAGCAAGAGCTGATTATTCATATTTTTCAAAGTATATTTGATTATTATGATATTTATAATTCTGAAGTGAAATTGAATTTAAATATTATAATTATAAAAAGATAAGAAAGAATTAACTGATGAACAAAAAAAGAAGAAAGAAAAAGATGAAGTAAAATCGAATATGCATAAGAGTGTTATAGAATTAATGAATGATTATGGAAATACTGCTAGTAATAAATCAAGAGGGAAAAAAATTTATTACATAAATTGATACTGGAAAAATAGAATTAAGATAGTAGAAGTGGAGTAGTATGAAAAAAATATTTAATATTTTTGAAATTCTAAAAAAATAAATAGTTCAATATAGGAAATTGAAAGAATGAAAACAGATACTATGAAAGTAATCTGTCGGAGCATTTTTTTAGGTGCAGTCCAAACTGTTTGAGCATAGCGAGTTTTTTTCGACTGTGCATGAAAATGTCGTAGACTAGCGTGGGTCAAGGGAGAAGGCGATGTTCTCCCTTGTTAAAGAATGGACAATGACAACTAAATAAAAAGAGACATAAAAACCATTATTAAAGAAAAGGAAAAATTAAAAAAATGATTGTAAATCTATTTATGGGATTAATTTTAATGGCTTCTGTATTTCTTACAGGTGGTTTTGGGTTTAGGCATAATTTATATTATGGAATACTTTTAGAAAAGAAAACAAAAGAGAATACAGGAAAAAGAAAAATGAGATGTTGTTTCTTACTTTAGGTTTAATAATTTATATGATATATCAGTTTTGGTTTTACATAATGCTTGAATCGGAAGGAATTATTTCTTTTTACTGGTCAACATTAGGGTAGCTGGATTTATTTTGAATTTTCTAAAAATTGGAATGCTAGAAAATATGAAGAAAAACAGGTGGAGATACAAGTTTTTTTCATAAAAAAATAAATATTTGCTTTATTTAATGTTGGTAATATTTTTGTATTATTAATGTTATTGTGTATGAGTGCATTAAATAAGAGATTATTTAGAAAGAGATTGAAATCTAATTGACACTCTAAAAATATATATGATATTATAAAAATGAAAAATAAAGTTAAAAAAAGGGGAGAGTGGTAAAAATGTTCAGTAATAGAGCTAAAGCTGAAAAAAATTTTTGAAAAAAATGAATTTTGAAAGTATAAAAGATTTTGACGATATTGGTTTTTATGTATTACCTAGAGAAACAGAGGCTTATTATGATATTCGAAAAAGCCAATGAATATATAAAAAAATCATATTGAAAAATGGTTTGACAGAGAAAAGAATTGGAAATGTTTAGAATAAAAATAAAAAAATGGGTGGGATAAATTGAGGAATAAAAAAATTAGTAAAAATAGATATAGATTTATTAACTCAGTGTCTGATTAGAACAAAAGATAATAAAATTGTAAAAAACAAAAAGTAAAAAGAAATTAGTATACAGGATTATAATTTTTGAAAATTGGGAATTCAATTGGATAGAGGAAAGTAAAAAGAAAAATAAAATTTTAGGATTATTTGCTGAAAAATGATAAAAGATTACAAGGAATAGTCGAATATTATGAGAATAAGGAAAGACAATTATTAGAAGTTGTGTTAGTTGAAATTGCTCCGTTTAATAATCGTCATAACCCTAAAAAAATATTTTTAAAAAGTAAAGAATATCTAGGAGTTGGTGGACATTTATTTGCTGAGATAGCAAGGATAAGTTTTGAAAAAGGTTATGATGGCTATGTTTCATTTTTAGCAAAAAACTAACTTGATAGAACATTATAAAAAAACATTGGGAGCAAAAACAATTATCATATATTGAGATGTATATAGATGATGAAGCTGCGATGAAATTAGTAAAAAAAGTATTATAGTGAAAATTAAAAAAATAAATTTTTAAAAAAGTCTCTTTTATCAAAAAAATGATAATCGAGGCTTTTTTTATTACAAATTTATTAACAAAAGAGGAGGAAAAAAATGTCAAATAAAATAATATTCCAATTCGATGATAATTTGGAATATCAGAAAAAGGCGGTAGATTCTGTTGTAGAACTATTTAGAGGATTGCCAAAATTGCTGGATAGTATTTATGCTGAAAGAATAAGAAAAACAAGACTTACAGAAAAAGATCCTGTGAGAAATATTGATATTGTGGGAGGGAGTAAACTTTTTCAGAACTTGAAAAAAGTTCAGTTGAAAAATGGACTTTTTACTAATGAAGAGGCTTATAAGAAGCATGAAAAAGATTTTACAATTGAGATGGAAACGGGGACTGGGAAAACTTATGTTTATTTACGTACGATATTGGAGTTACATAAGGAATATGGATTTAAGAAATTTATGATTGTAGTTCCATCTGTGGCGATTCGTAAAGGAGTGGAAAAATCTATTGAACAATTAAGAGATCATTTTAAAAGACTGTATAATGTGGATTTATCTAAATATAGTTTTATTTATGACAGTAATAATTTAGGAAAAAGTAAATAATTTTGTGGAAGAGAATAATTTGAGTATTTGTGTTATGAATATTCAGGCGTTTAATAAGGATTCAAATAAAAATTCGTAAGGATGATGAATATGCTAAAAAAATTTATGGAGAGACATAAAATTTGTAAGACCGATCGTGTTTATTGATGAACCACAGAAAATAGAAGGGACTAAAAAGAAAAAAATCACAATCATTAAAGGCGATAGAAGAGTTGGAGCCGTTATTTACACTTCGTTATTCGGCTACACATAAAAAAATTTGTATAATCAGGTGTATAAACTGGATTCTTATGAGGCGTATAAAAAGAATTTGGTAAAAAAAGATTCGTGTAAAAAAACCATAAATAGTGTTATTTCTAAAGATTTTCCATATATTAGGTATACTTATTTTTACGAAAGATTGTAAAGCACGAATAGAAATGTTTTCTCAAGTTCAAGGAGAAAGTATTAGATTTAAGAGTTTTAATGTAGAAAATGGTGTTTCTTTTGTATGAATTATCAGGAGGATTGCCACAGTATAAGGATATGTTTATTGCGGAACAGCCTCATAAAGAGAAGTCATTAAAAATTGCTACTAATTACGGAGATTTTGAATTAGCATTAGGAGAGAGCAATAGAAGTTAGAGAATAAAGATATTATTCGTATTCAAATCCGTCTTGCTATAGAAAATCATTTTTCAAAAAGCAATTTGAGATTTTTGGAAGAAGGCAAGAAAAATAAAGACTTTGACACTATTTTTTTATTGATGAGGTTAAGAAAGTTAGAGATAGTGAAGCTTCTGATGGGAGAGGAGATTATCTGGAAATATTTGATGAGGAGTATTCAAATTTTATAGAAAAAAATGAGAAGAAAAATAGAGGAGTACAAAAATTATTTTCCTAGTTATAAGAATGCTAATTTGGTTCGAGAAGGATACTTTGCATTAGATAAGAAGAAAAAAATGAAGTTGAGGTGGAATATAAAAAAATGAAGATGAACCAAAAGGCAAAAATCACAAGAGGATATTGATAGAGGAATAGAACTTATTTTTAGAGAAAAAAAGATGAATTGATTTCTTTTAATGAGCCATTAGCTTTTTATTTTTTTCACATTCTGCTCTTAGAGAAGGTTGGGATAATCCAAATGTGTTTACTTTGTGTACATTGAAAAATGGAAGCAGCGAAATTGCAAAAAAACAAGAAATTGGTAGAGCCTTAGACTTCCTGTAGATGTGACTGGAAATAGATGTCTTGATAGGAATGTAAATGAACTTACTGTTATTGCAAATGATAGTTATGAAAAATTTTTCAAGAATGCTTCAAGAAGATTTTAATAAGAATATGAATAAAAATGAAGTTACATCGGATCTTTTACTTGTAACTCTTGAAAAAGCAGGTATTCCTAAAATTAAGATTACTTCGGAACTGGTAGATGAATTTAAGAAAGAATTGATTGAAAAAAAGTGATGGATTCTAACAATGTGCTTTTTGAAAAAAATGGGGAAGAGGAAATAAAAGAAATACAATTTTCAAAATGAAACTTTACAGGAACATTCAATACAAATTGCTGAAAATTTTGTGAAATATATGGTGGAAAAAAAGGTACAAACCGTATTGAAATAGCAAATGGAGATAACGAGCCGATTATTAATAAGCAAAGAAGTTTTGTTTCTGAAAAAGGAATTCCAAAAATCTTTTTGAGGAATTAGGAACAAATCTTAGTAAAAAAAGGCGATTTATAAGTGTACAATTGATAATGAAAAAAATATAAAAAAAGTAGTATAGAAAAAAATAAATAGTTATATAAGTAATTTTTGATTTGAAGCAAGTTGTAGAATTGACGGAAGCAAAAGGAAATTACGATGATACAGGTAAATTTAATACTGATAAATATGGCGACAAAAGAAATAGAGATATCTAAAATTGAAGTGGCTCCAAAAAGTGATTTTGAAATAGCAAATTACATAATGTATCACACAATGCTTCCAAGATTAGCGATATTAAAAAAATAATAAGTGGACTTGAAAAAGAAAAAAAGGAAAGCATTGAATATTCAAGATGTATTGGAGAATGTTACTGAAATATTGCTTGAAAAACTTAAATGAAATGAAAGCTGAAAAAGTTTTTGAATACGAAGTGATAGATGGATATGTGACAGATACAGAGAAAAATCTTTGAAGTGGATAATAAAATAAATGAAGAAGATTTTGAAAATAAAAAGAAGATTATTTCAAGCTAAAAAAGGTAGTAGAAGTTTAAATGATTATTATAAACTTGATAGCGATGGAGAAAAAGGAATTTGCAGAAAAAAACTGGAAAATGATGAAAATGTATTGTTATTTACAAAAACTCAAAAAAAGGTGGCTTTGTAATAGACACTCCATATGGAAACTATTCTCCAGACTGGGCAATCATCTATAAAAAAATTCTTCAGAAAACAGTGAAAAACAATGTTGGAATATATTTTATTGTTGAAACGAAGGCAGATAAGGAAGAAAAAGATTTGACTTCTGTTGAAAAAAAGTAAGATAAAATGTGGAAAAACTTCATTTTGAAGCTGTTTCAAAAAAATATTAAGTTTAACTGGGTTAAAAGTTATGATGATTTTAAAAGAAAATTTGAAATTATATAGCTGATTTAAAAATAAAAAGAATATCATGAATTATAAAAAAATAAGAATGATTCAAAAAGAATAAAAATATTGAAAAAAAGTATTTTTTTAAAGTAAAAAAATAAACTGAATTAAAAGTAAAAATATTGTATAATTTATTAAACATATAAAACTTTCAAGGAGGAAGAGATATGAAAAAAATGTTAGCAATCGTTATGTTGTTGGTATTGGTAGCTATTTCTTGTACAACGGCACCTGATGGGACTCGAAAAGTTAGTAAAACTGGAATTGGAACAGGAATTGGTGCAGCAGCTGGTGCAGTAATTGGACAGGTTATTGGAAAAGATACGAAAGGGACACTTATTGGTACAGCTGGAGGTGCAGCAGTTGGTGCGGTAATTGGAAATATTTTTGACAGACAGGAAAAAGAATTGAAGGAAAAATTAAGTGGAACTGGAGTAAAAGTTGAAAGAACTGGAGAAGGAGAAATTAAATTAACTGCACCTGAAAATATTACTTTTGATACAAATAGTTACATTGTAAAACCTCAATTTAAAGGAACAATAGAATCTATCGCAGCTACATTAAAAGCTTATCCTGATTCAAAAATAATAGTTTCAGGACATACTGATAATACAGGAAATGATGCAATAAATAACCCATTATCAGTAAATAGAGCAAATGCAGTTGCAAATTTATTACAAGCAGATGGAGTTGATAGCTCAAGAATAACTTCAACAGGTTATGGAAGCAGAAATCCTATCGCAAGTAATTCAACAGTACAAGGAAGACAGCAAAATAGAAGAGTTGAAATAAAAATAGTTGCAAATCAAAAAAATAATAATTTTTTTGGCTACCATTAATTTTTGGTAGTTTTTTTAGTAAAAATTATATATTTGTATATTAAAATATATATTATACTAATACTTAAATATATATAATATATTTTACAAAGTCTTATAAGTTTGCTATAATAAGTGCGTGAAAAAAATAGTTTCTATTAAAATTTTTAATAAATTGGAGGAATATTATGTCATTATTAGTTTTAGTCTTATCATTATTACTGGTTTTAGAAATTTTAGAAATTAAAATTGTACAAAATTTAAAAATATTGTGCCTTAAAAAGTTTCTTATAATAATTTTCATAAAAAAACGATGTAATGGATGAAAGATTGAACAATAATAATTAATATAATCCAAAAATGAAATTATTTAGATTTGAAATTTTGTGAATGTTTGTGAATACTAGACTTTTAAGGTAGTTCTTTTTAGAGCTGCCTTTTTTTAATTTGAAAAAAATAAATAAATATAAAAAAATATAAAAATTGTAAAAAAATATGGTAAAAATAAACAAAGTGGAAGATCTAAAATTTTAAAAAAATAAAAAAATTTAGGAGAGTGAAAAATCAATGGATGGAAAAAGAAGTAATAACTTGACAGAAGGTGCGGCTAGAGCGCCACATAGATCGTTATTAAAAGGATTGGGTTTCATAAATGACGAAATGGAAAAACCAATAATTGGGATTGCGAATTCATTTAATGAAATAATACCAGGGCATGTTCATTTGAAAAACTTGGTTCAATCTGTAAAAGATGGAATTAGAATGGCTGGAGGAGTTCCAATGGAATTTAATACAATTGGAATTTGTGATGGACTTGCGATGAATCACATTGGGATGAAATATTCGTTGGTTACAAGAAATATAATTGCAGATTCGATTGAAGCGGTTGCTATGGCTACTCCATTTGATGCGATTGTGTTTATGCCAAGCTGTGATAAAGTAGTGCCTGGAATGTTGATTGCTGCGGCAAGATTGAATATACCTTCAATATTTGTAAGTGGAGGAGCAATGCTTGCAGGAGTTTATAAAGGTAAAAAAATTGGATTAAGTAATGTATTTGAAGCGGTTGGAGCTTATAACACTGGGCAAATTACTAGAAAAGAATTAAATTCTGTAGAAGAAATGGCTTGTCCGACTTGTGGATCATGTGCAGGAATGTATACTGCAAATACTATGAACTGCTTAACAGAAGCACTTGGAATGGGACTTCCTGGAAATGGAACTGTTCCAGCTGTATTTTCAGAAAGAGCAAGACTTGCTAAAAAAGCGGGAATGCAAATTATGGAAGTTTTAAAAGCAGATTTAAGACCAAGTGATATTTTAACAAGAGAAGCATTTGAAAATGCGGTTGCAGTAGATATGGCACTTGGAGGATCTTCTAATACAGCGTTACATTTACCTGCGATTGCTCATGAAGCTGGAATTGACTTGACTTTAAGTGACTTTAATGAAATTGCGCAAAAAACTCGTCAAATTTGTAAATTGTCACCATCTGGAGAATATTTCATTGAAGACTTGTATAGAGCGGGTGGAGTTACTGGAGTTATGAAGAGATTGCTTGAAAATGAAAGATTGCATGGAGATGCGAAAACTGTAGCATTGCAAACACAAGGAGAATTGGCAAAAGATGCATTCATTAATGATGATGATGTAATCAAACCTTGGGATAAACCAGCTTACAAAACTGGAGGAATTGCTGTATTGAAAGGGAATTTGGCACCAAATGGATGTGTTGTTAAAGAAGGTGCGGTAGATCCAGAAATGTTGCAACATACAGGACCTGCGAAAGTATTTAATAGTGAAGAAGAAGCCGTTAAAGCGATTGTTGGTGGAGAAATTGTAGCAGGAGATGTTGTAATTATTAGATATGAAGGACCAAAAGGTGGACCAGGAATGAGAGAAATGTTATCGCCAACAGCGATGATTGCAGGAATGGGTCTTGATAAAGATGTTGCATTAATTACAGATGGAAGATTCTCTGGAGCTACGAGAGGTGCTTCGATTGGACACGTTTCGCCAGAAGCTGCTTCAGGTGGAAATATTGCGATTATTCAAAATGGAGATATTGTGGAAATTGATATTCCAAACAGATCAATTAATATTAAAAATCTCTGATGAAGAAATTGAAGCTAGAAAAAGCTAAATTGGAACCATTTAAACTTCAAGTAAAAGGATACTTGAAAAAAATATGCTATGCATGTGTCTTCTGCAGATAGAGGAGCAATTGAAATTTTTAGAAGATTAGTAGCAAGATTGAATTATAGTGTGTATTAAAAAAATATGGCAAGGAGTTTAGAATAAAACTCCTTGTTAAAAAATATTAGTTTAAAAAAATTTTTTAAGAAGGTGACGAAATTGCATAAACTATATGATTTTATAGAAGCAAGAGAAAGATTAAATACTGTGATTACAAAAACTAAATTGATTCACAGTAGCATTTTTTCCAATGAAACTGGAAATGAAGTTTATATTAAACCAGAAAATTTGCAAAGAACAGGTGCATTTAAAATAAGAGGTGCTTATAATAAAATTGCGAAATTGACGGAAGAAGAGAAAAAAAGAGGAGTAATTGCAGCATCGGCTGGAAATCATGCACAAGGTGTGGCACTAGCTGCTCAAAAATTAGGAATTAAGGCTGTAATTGTTATGCCTAAACATACGCCGCTTATTAAGGTTGAAGCGACTAGAAGATATGGTGCGGAAGTTATTTTAACTGGGGAAGTTTACGATGAGGCTTATGAGTATGCAAAAAAATTGCAGGAAAAAGAAGGGTACACTTTTGTGCATCCGTTTAATGACGAAGATGTAATTGAAGGGCAAGGGACTATTGCTTTAGAAGTTTTGGAGGAATTGCCTGATGCGGATATTATTTTGGTGCCAATTGGTGGAGGAGGACTTATTTCAGGAATTGCTTCAGCTGCGAAATTAAAAAATCCATTGATAAAAATAATTGGTGTTGAGCCTGAAGGTGCAGCGAGTGCATTGGAGGCTAGAAAAAGTCATCATGTGGTTGAACTTGATGAAGCAAATACAATTGCAGATGGAACAGCTGTTAAAAAAATTGGTGACATTACATTTGACTATATTGAAAAATATGTAGATGACATAGTTACTGTATCTGATTATGAGTTAATGGCGGCATTTTTGGTCTTAGTTGAGAAACATAAAATTGTTGCGGAAAATTCGGGAATTTTGGCTGTGGCAGGATTGAAAAAATTGAATGTTACAGGGAAAAAGATAATTTCAATAATAAGTGGTGGTAATATAGATGTATTAACTATTTCATCTATGATTAATAAAAGGATTGGTAGCTAGAGGAAGAATTTTTTTACATTTGCGGTTGATTTGCCTGATAAACCAGGACAATTGGTGGCTGTATCGCAAATTCTTTTCGGAACAAAAATGCGAATGTAATTAGACTTGAACATAATCAGTTTAAGAATTTAGACAGATTCCATGAAGTTGAATTACAAGTTACAGTTGAAACAAATGGAGAAGAACATATTAATAAAATAACTCAAGAATTTGAGAAAAAAAGGATATATAATTAGAAGATTGAATGCACAAGCAATGATTGATGATTAGAAAAATAAAAAAATTAAGAAAAAGGTGGTTGAAACAATGAGTGAAACTAAGATGATAAACGGTGGTAGAATTTTACTAGAATCGCTACACAGATTAGGAATAACAGATATTTTTTTGGATATCCGGGAGGAGCGGTAATTCCAATATTTGATGAAATTTATAGTTATGACAAAAATAAATTACTATTTTGCAAGACATGAGCAAGGATTGTCACATGCGGCAGATGGTTATGCGAGAGTTTCTGGAAAAGTAGGAGTTTGTCTTGCGACTTCAGGGCCTGGTGCGACAAATATGGTTACGGGAATAATGACAGCACATATGGATTCTGTACCAATGATTGCGATAACTGGACAAGTTAGATCAAATTTATTGGGAAGAGATGCTTTCCAAGAAACTGATACAGTTGGAATTACAATGCCAATTACAAAATGTAATTATTTGATTCAAAATATAAAAGAAATACCTAGAGTTGTAAAAGAGGCTTACTACATTGCGACAACAGGTAGACCAGGACCAGTTCTTATTGATATTCCAAACGATATTCAAGTTCATCAAATTCCATATGAAGAATTTGAGAGATTATTTGATGAAAAAATTGAATTGGAAGGATATTCACCAACTTATGAAGGACATCAAGGTCAAATTAAAAGAGCAATTAAATTGATAAAAGAAGCGAAAAAACCGTTGATAATTGCAGGAGCGGGAGTTTTGAAATCGAAAGCGTCGAAAGAATTGTTTGACTATGCTGAAAAGACACAAACACCTGTGGCTACGACATTACTTGGATTGGGAGCATTTCCTGAATCGCACGAATTATCTCTTGGAATGTTAGGAATGCACGGAACTGTACCAGCGAATTATGCGACAGATGAGGCAGATTTAGTAATTGCGGCTGGAATTAGATTTGATGACAGAATTGCTGGAAATCCTAATAAATTTATTGAAAATGCAAAAGTTATTCACATTGACATTGATCCAGCTGAAATTGATAAGAATAAAAGGGCTGATGTGCCAATTGTTGGGGATTTAAAATATGTATTGACTGATATTAATACTGAAATTGAGCCACAAACTCACGAGGAATGGGTTAAAAAAGTTGTTGAATGGAAAAAAGAATATCCATTAGGACATAGAGAAGTTGGAGAAGATAAATTGCTTCCACAAGAAGTTCTAAAAGCGATTGACGATATTTTGCAAGGGGACACAATTGTAGTAACTGATGTTGGTCAACATCAAATGTGGGCTGCTCAATATTTCACTTACAAAAATCCTGATTCAATCGTAACTTCAGGAGGAGCTGGAACAATGGGATTTGGACTTCCTGCAGCAATTGGAGCACAAATTGGAGCACCTGATAAAAAAGTTGTTTTAATCGTTGGAGATGGTGGTTTCCAAATGACATTGCAAGAATTAATGATGATTAAACAATACAATTTACCAGTAAAAGTTGTTATCTTGAACAACTCTTACTTGGGAATGGTTAGACAATGGCAAGAATTGTTTAAAGATAGAAGATATTCATTCGTTGATTTGGAAATAAATCCAGATTTCATTAAAATTGCAGAAGCGTATGGAATTAAAAATGCAAAACTTACAAACAAAGAAGATTTGAGAACAAAATTGAAAGATTTAATATTATCTGATGAAGGTGTGTTAATCGAATGTGTTGTTGAAAAAGAAGAAAAATGTATTCCCGATGATTCCAGCAGGAAAAAAACTGTAAGTCAAATGATCGGAAAGAAAAGGTGTGTTAGAAAATGAATAGAGAACATGAAATTTTAATAATTGCAAAAAAATACTGATGGAATTGTGTCGAGAATAATGTCTTTATTCAATAGAAGAGGATATTCTGTTTTAAAAAATGACAGCAGGAGTTACAAATAAACCTGGTTATGCGAGATTGACAATGACGGTAGAAGGAGACGACAAAACATTAAATCAAATTCAAAAACAAGTTTATAAAATTGTGGATGTTGTAAAAAGTAAAGGTTTTCCCAGTTGAAAAATGTTATTAGAAGAGAATTGATGTTAATAAAAAGTAAAAATCTGATCCAGAAACTAGAGCACAAATCGTTCAAGTTGCGGATATTTATAGAGGAAAAGTTTTAGATGTATCACCAACTTCATTAGTTATTGAACTTACAGGAGATGTGAAAAAATTGCGTGGATTTGTGGAAATTATGCACAATTATGGAGTTTTGGAAATTGCAAAAACTGGAGTTGTAGCGATGAGTCGTGGAGAAAAATTGTAGAATTTTAGAAATTTTTGAAGTGAATTTTGGGATTTTTAGGATTGAGTATCAATGAATATAAATATTGATTATTTTGTTAAAAAAATAGAGAAATATTGTAATAGCACAGAAAGAAGGTACAGAAAATGAGTGTGAGTCAGCATTGGGAAAAGGAAAAGTATGAAAAAAATGCACGGTTTGTTTCGGATTATGGAAAGGAACTGATTGAATGGCTGAATCCGAAAAAGGATGAATATATTTTGGATTTAGGCTGTGGAGATGGTGTATTGACTAAGGAAATTTCAAAATATGGGTGCAAAGTTTTGGGACTGGATGGAAGCCAGAAATTTGTTGAAGCAACTAGAAAATTGGGAGTTAATGCGATACAAGGCGATGCACAGAACATGAATTTTGAAAACGAATTTGATGCAATTTTTTCCAATGCGGCACTTCATTGGATGACAAATCCTGATAAAGTTTTGGAAGGAGTTTCAAAGGCACTGAAAAAAGGTGGACGATTTGTAGTCGAAATGGGATGTAAAGGAAATGTGGAAAAAATAGAAAATGCAATGTTTGAAGTTGCAAAAAGACATAATTTTAAAGCTGTAAAATGTTGGTTTTTTCCGACAGAAAAAGAAGAAACAGAATTACTTAATAAATATGGCTTAAAAGTAAAAAGAATGATAAGTTTTTCTCGTCCAACTTTACTTCCTACAGGGATAAAAGGATGGCTACAAACCTTTTCTGCACCTGCTTTTGTGAATATTCCGAAAGAAATGCACGAAAAATTGATTGATGAAATAGCTGAAAAAGTGGAAAAAGAGCTTGAAAAAAATGAAAATGGACAAATTATAGCTGATTATGTAAGATTGAGATTTGAAGCTGTGAAGAAATAGTAAATTTTTTTGTTTTTAAAGTGAACTTTTTAGAGTGAATATTTTTGAAAGAAATTTTTAAATTTGATAAATTGAGATATAGAAAAATAAAAAAAGCGAAACAAGAAAAATTAATTTACAAGGAGAATAAGACAATGAAAAACGCATATTAAAAATATTCGATACAACACTAAGAGATGGAGAACAAACACCAAGAGTTAATCTTAATGCTGAAGAAAAATTAAGAATTGCAAAACAATTGGAAAGTCTGGGAGTGGATATAATTGAAGCTGGATTTGCTGTGGCATCGCCTGGAGATTTTGAAGCTGTAAAAATGATTGCTGAAAATGTAAAAAATTCAACAGTTTGTAGTTTGTCAAGAGCTGTGAAAAAAGATATTGAAGCAGCAGGGGAGGCTCTAAAAGGTGCGGCAAAACCTAGAATTCATACATTTATTGCGACTTCGCCTATTCACAGAGAGTTTAAGCTGAAAATGACAAAAGAGCAAATTCTTGAAAGAGTAAAAGAAATGGTAGAACTTGCAAAATCATTTGTTGATGATGTTGAATTTTCTTCAGAAGATGCGACTAGAACAGAGAAAGAATTTTTGGTAGAGGTGTATGAAACAGCTATAAAAGCTGGAGCAACTACATTGAATGTACCTGATACTGTAGGTTACAGAACTCCAAATGAAATGTTTGAACTTATAACTTATTTGAGAAAAAATGTAAAAGGAATTGAAAATGTTGATATTTCTGTGCATTGTCACGATGATTTGGGACTTTCTGTAGCAAATTCGGTTGCAGCGATTCAAGCTGGAGCAACTCAAATTGAATGTACAATTAACGGACTTGGAGAAAGAGCCGGAAATACTTCACTTGAAGAAATTGCAATGATTTTGAAAACAAGAAAAGATTTATTTGAAGAATATTACACAAATATTGACTCAAAACAAATTTACCCAACAAGTAAATTAGTAAGCCTTTTGACAGGAGTTGCAACACAGCCTAATAAAGCAATTGTTGGAGCAAACGCATTTGCTCATGAATCAGGAATCCATCAGCACGGAGTTTTAGCAAATCCTGAAACTTACGAAATTATGAGTCCAGAATCTGTAGGAAGAAATCCAGACAGCTTGGTACTTGGAAAACATTCAGGAAAACACGCTTTTATACAAAAGTTGGAATCTTTAGGATTTGACCATGTTGGAAGTGACAGAGTGGAAGAATTATTTGTACAATTTAAAAAATTGGCAGACAAGAAAAAATATGTTTTAGATGAAGATATTATCGCATTAGTTGCTGGAGATGCGGCAAAAATCGAAGGAAGAATCAAATTGACTCACTTTGAAATTTCAAGACAAGAAGGTAAAAAACCAAAAGCTACAGTTACAATCGACTTGGATGGAGAAAAATTGGTTAAAGAAGCTCTTGGAGATGGACCAGTTGATGCAGCTTACAATGCAGTAAATTTAGCAGTGAGTGACACTTTTGTCTTAGAAGAATACAAATTGGAAGCAATTACAGGAGATACGGATGCACAAGCACAAGTTGTTGTTGTAATTGAAAAAGATGGGAACAGATTTATCGGTAGAGGACAAAGTACAGATGTGGTTGAGGCTAGTATTAAGGCTTATATTAATGGGATAAATAGACTTTATAATAAATAGTTTTCTTTTGAAGAGGTGAAAAAAATTATGCCTAAATTGGTTATAAATGATAAATCAGGTAAAAAAATACTTCAATGAATTTTTTTCTGGATGATGAAGTTATAAAATTTAAAGAAAATAAAAAAAGAAATTGAAAAATGTAGATTATGGAGAACATACAATTAAAGTACGAACTTTGTATTTTAAAAAGTTCTGAACAAAAAAATAAATATTGAAAAAAAGAAGTTACAGAAATTGAAATAAAACAAAATTATAGGATATATTTACTTTTTGTATGTTTAGTTATAATTTCATTACTTGGAGTTTTCTTGAAAATAAAACTAAAAAAATAGAAGCTAGTAAAGGTTTTTTTATATATGATTTTATTTGTTATAGTGATGAATTTATATTTTGTTTTTGGAAATCCTTTAGTTTTTGAAAGTAAAAAGAGTAAATAAAAAAATATTGATTTATACAGGGCAGTTTTAAATACAAACTAGCAATTTTCAGACTATGAATACTCAATTGACCAATTTTTTAGACAAATGAAATGACTCCTGATACAGGAATGAAATCTGACAGAGGGCTTGATATTGATAAAGAAGTTGTTGCTAAGGCTCTTGCTGCCACTATTGATGAAGTATACAAGAGAACAGGTAAAAGATCTATACTTATTAGCCATTCTCAAGGAGGATCTCCAGGTTGGTTAGCACCTGTTTATACTAAAGATATAAAAGCAATAGTTGTAATTGAACCTGGTGGACCTGCGGCAGAAAATAGTATAGAATACAAAGAATTATTATCACAAAAAATACCTATAGCATTTTATTTTGGTGATTACATTGAAAATGGAGATCCTAAAATTTTTATCAACTCCAATTTGGCAGGAAAGATTGGAAAAATGTAAAAAAATTTTTGTAAAAAAATACAATGATGAAGGTGGAAATTCAGTTTTATTTAAACTTCCAAAAAGAAGGTATTTTTGGAAATGATCACTTTATATTTCAAAAATTTAAATAATGATATTGTGGCTGATTATGTAGAAAAATGAATTAGAGGACTATAAAAAAATCGAATAAATAGACTTTATAATAAGTAATTTTTAAAAAAAGGAGGGATTTTGATGGGAATATCAAATAATTACATTAATGAAATAAAGAAAATACTTAAAAAAATGCTAGACAAAAAAAGCATATACCGCTGTAAATTCGGCGATGGTGGAAGCATATTGGGAAATTGGAAGAAGAATTGTAGAAGAAGAACAGAGTGGAAGAGAAAGAGCAGAATACGGGAAAGAAATTATCAAAAATTTATCAAAGGAATTGACAGAAGAATTTGGAAAAAGGATTTAGTAGAAGAACATTATGGGAAATGCGGAAATTGTATGTATATTTCTCGGATTATGAAAAAGTGCGAACATTGTTCGCACAATTGACATGGTCTCATTTTCAAAAAGTTTTAACAAAAAGATAGCAAGAAGTCTCCGACTTCTATAAGTGGGAGATGAATTGCTTTTTTTATAAAAAAATTGAAAAAAAGAATACACCTATGATACAATTTTTTTGTATAAAATATCGAATAGAAATAATTAAAAAAATAATATTCAAAAATCAAAAGGAGGTGTAATTTCATGAAATATAATTTAGCATTCAAATACAGAATTTATCCAAATAAGGAGCAAGAATTATTGATAAATAAGACTTTTTGGATGTGTTCGTTTTGTTTACAATACGATTTTTGTATGCTGCAAATAAATTTTATGAAGAAACTGGAAAAAAATAAAATAGTTACACCTGCTAGTTTGAAGAGTGAAAATAAATTTTTTTAAAAAGAAGTAGACAGTTTGGCACTTTCAAATGCTCAATTGAATGTAAAACGATCGTTTACAAATTTTTTTCAGAAGAGAGCGAAATTTCAAGGTTCAAATCTAAAAAGAATAATGTTAAAAAGTTATACAACAAATTGTGTGAATAATTCGATACGAATTGAGGAGAATAAATATTTGGTCTTGCCAAAATTGAAAAAGAATAAAATTAAAATATCATAGAGAAATACCGAAGGATTACAAGATAAAAATCAGTAACATTGACAAACAGTAATGGAAATTACTATATTTCTATTTTGACAGAATTTGAAAAAGAAATTCAAAAAATACCAAGTAGCGATAAAGTAATTGGACTTGATTTTTCGATGTCTGAATTATTTGTCAGTTCTGAAAACCAAAGAGCTGATTATCCAAAATATTTTAGAATGTTGGAAGAAGAATTGAAAAAAATTACAGAAATCATTATCGAGAAAAGTGAAATTTTCTAAAAATTGGTATAAACAAAAAATGAAAATATCAAAATTACATGAGTATATCAAAAATTGTCGAAGAGATTTTTTGCATAAATTGTCGAAAAAATTGTCTGAAACATATAATGCTGTGGTTGTCGAAGATTTGAATATGAAAGGGATGAGCCAGGAATTAAATTTTGGGAAAAGTGTAGGAGATAATGGATGGGGAATGTTTTTGAGAATGCTTGAGTATAAGTTGATGTTTTCAGGAAAACAATTTTTGAAGATAGATAAGTGGTTTCCGTCATCGAAAACTTGTAGTAAATGCGGAAATATTAAAGAGGAACTGAAATTATCAGAAAGAAGCTATAAATGTGAGTGCTGTGGGATTGAAATTGATAGAGATTACAATGCGGCACTGAATATAAGAGATGTTGGAAAAGAAATGTTGAAATATTAGGAAATAAAAAAACAGGGCAGGGACTGTCCGAAGAGCTTGGTAAATATATTTGGCTAACAAAAGCAGATACTTCCCAAGAAGCTCCCGCTTCTGAAAGCGGGAGTAGTTCACGAGTTTCTGATGAGAAGGCTAGAATATTTTATTTGATGGAAGCAGCAGAAAATATGTGGTCTGTAAGAACTTTGGATAGGAATATATCTACACTTTACTATAATCGTATTGTTGCAAGTATTGATAAAAAAATTGTCGAAAAATGAAATGAAAGATAAGACAAAAAAACTACAAGCAGAAGATTTTATAAAAAATCCAGTAGTTTTGGAGTTTCTAGATTTACCAACAAATATGTCTTATACAGAAAATGAATTAGAAAAAGCACTAACAGATGATATTCAAAAATTTATTAACATAGTACAAGAACACTCGCAACTTTAGTCGTGAGATGAATTGCATGAAAAATTTAGTAAGCATATAGGGAAACTTGTATGTAGACACGGAGCAAAACCGTGCAACAAAGAAACTGAACTGCTGGGAACTCTTAAAGCTAGTATAACCACAACATAATACCTAAGTGAATGGTATAAGTGTGAAGGTAGCGAAAGCAGAAAAAATATACTAGATGGTGCAAGGTTAAATCCTAAACATTATGATAATAGACAATCAGCAGCTAAGCCTGAAAAGGAAAGTTCAACGACTATCCCTCGTGAGGGGAGTACAATACAAGCGATAGGTATTGGAAGTGGTTTCGCCTAAGTCCTTGAAATAGGATATGGATAAGATATAGTCTGTGCTTGTTAGAGATAACAAGAAGTTCATAAGATATAAAATCTTTGAGAACTGCATAAGTAGTAGCGCACTTATGTGAACGACGCTTCCCACTGTTGTGGGGTTTTAAAAACTTTAAAAATATTTAAAAATAAATAAAAAATATTACTTTTTTGACAGATAAAATGTAGAATACATGGTATAATATCTCTGATGAAAAGGAGGTGATATCTATGTATTTGACATTAAAACAACAAGTAAAACATCTTAGTAAAAAAGAATTTAAAATTTTGAAATATTTGTGCCATATAGCTAAGAATTTAAAGAATCAAGCTATATATAATGTTAGACAACACTATTTTCAAAAATAAAAAAAGTATTTAAGTTATAATGAAAACTATAAAAATGCTTAAAAAAATAGTGAAAATTACAAGAAATTAAATTCTAATATGGCTCAACAAATTCTAAAAAGAAGTAGACGGAAGTTTTAAATCATTTTTTTGGACTTTTAAAACTTGCTAAGAATGGTCAATATAATTTTTAAAGATATAAAATTACCTAAATATCTTGCTAAAGATGGATTTACAACTCTTGTTATAGGTTTTGTAAGATTAAAAGATGATATTCTGATAGTTCCTTATTCAAATGCATTTAGAAAGACACATAGGAAATCGCAATAAAAACTACCACCAGTATTAAAAAGGCAAGAAGGTAAAAGAGATTAGAATAATACCAAAAACAACATTCTAGGTACTTTTGAAATTCAATATACTTACGAAGTAAAAAGAAGTTCAAAGGGAATTAAATGAAAAAACAATGCACTAGGGATTGATTTAGGTATAGATAATCTTTGTACTTGTGTAACTAATAATGGAGCATCATTCATAATAGACGGCAGAAAAATTAAAAATCTATTAATCAATACTATAACAAGACAAATGCAAAATTGCAAAAGCATTAAAGATAAGCAAAAGATAGAGCATATAACATTAAGGCAAAAAGAGAATAGCTAGAAGGAGAAATAATCGTATAAATGATTATCTTTCAAAAGCAGCAAGAATAATTATAAATTATTGTCTTAATAATGATATAGGAAAAAAATAGTTCTAGGATATAATGAAGATTTTCAAAGAAATTCAAATATTGGAAGTATAAATAATCAAAACTTTGTAAATATACCATATGGAAAATTAAGAGATAAATTAATATATCTATGTAAGCTATATGGAATAGAATTTAAGCTACAAGAAGAAAGTTATACATCAAAAAGCAAGTTTCTTTGATGGAGATGAAATTCGATATATGATAAAAGAAAAATTCACAAAAATATATATTCAGTGGAAAAAAAGGATAAAAAGAGGACTATATCAAACAAGCATAGGTAAACTCATAAATGCAGATTGTAACGGAGCATTAAATATATTAAGAAAAAGTAAAGTTGTGGATTTAAATATCCTATACAATAGAGGTGAGCTGGACACGCCTAAAAGAATAAGGATAGCATAAGACTATCAAACTTCTAGAAAAATTTTTGAATATTTTTAAAGATTTTAGAACCCTGCGACTTTAGTCGTGGGAGGTTCAGGATGGAACTTGGAAAAGGTTTTGCATTTTGTGGAAAGGCAGAAAGTGCTATTTAAAAATAAATAGTAAAGAGGAGACTTTTAAAATGAAAAACAATAATTTTTTTCACACCCATGGAATGGAAGTTTCAATAAAGCAATTTTAGATAAAGTAGTGGAAAAAAAGTTTGAAGAAACAAAAAGAAAAAAATATACGATTATAGATTTGAATAAAGATGGATTTCAATCCTGTGATGACTGAAAAAAAGATTTGGAGTTGTATTCGCAAGGAAAAAGTGCTGATCCTTTAGTTCTGAAATATCAGGAAATTTTTGAAAAATACAGATGAATTAATATTAATTTTTCCAATTTGGTGGATGTCATTACCTGCGATATTAAAAGGATTCTTGGATAAAGTTATGTTGAGAGGATTTGCTTATGAAAGTGGGAAATATGGAATAAAAGGACTTTTACCAATAAAATCGGCTAAAATGATTACAACGGCTGAAGCACCAAAGGTTTTATTAAATATAATGGGATTTGGAATGACGATGAGAAAGGCGAATCTTGGTGGAGTCGGAATAAAAAACACAAAATGGATTCATTATAGTTTAAGAGCAAAAGGAAAAGACGAAGATAGGAAGGAATTTCTTGAAAAAGTTGGGAAATTTGTTGGGAATTAAGAAGAAAAAGTAGAAAATACTCTTATTTAAAAGCAAATAAAAAAACAAGGAGTTTTATATTATGAAAAAGAAATTGTATAAATCAGTAAAAGATAGAAAACTTACAGGCGTATGCGGAGGAATTGAAGAATATTTTGATATTGATTCAAGTATTGTGAATAGTATGGCTTTGTTTTGATTTTTTTGTGTAGGAATGGGTCTACTGGCTTATATTATTTGTGCGATAGTTCTATTCTAATGAATAAAATATTTTTTTGAAATTATTAAATAGTTAAATAAAAAAATTATGTGGAGAATGAAAATGAAAAAAAGTATTTTTTTGGTTATCCTACTTGTTGTTTTTTTAATATTTTTTTGACATTATTTTTAGCGATTATAAGGTTTAATAATAATATTTATAATAGTATTTACGAATTTTTTTATAAATCTGAATATAAAAAAATGAGTGGATTTTTAGAAAGATTATTTTCATTAATAGAGATTATTTTTATTATAATTTGTTTAACTTTTGCTTACTTAATTTCAAAAAAATAAGAGTCAGTAAAAAAAGTTTGTTAATTCCACCATTAGTTATAATGGTGATAAAAAGTAATAATATTTTTTTTGCATATTTGGATTTTTTTATATTGAGTCCTGAACCAGAAGATGCGGGAAGAAGGATCATTTCTTTTTATATCTTATATTACTAGGCTTTGGAGCTTATATGGGAATGATGAATTTATACTTCTATTTGGGGTTATTGTTTAATTTATTTAAAAGGAGAAAAAAATGAAGGCAAAAAAATTGGATTATTAAATTTCTGTTGGTTTTTGTGGGACTAATTGTGATATTTTTTTAATTTATGCTCATTATGAGTACAGGCATATTAAAATTAGGACAATTGAGGTAAAGTCAAAAGATATTCCAAAAGAATTTGATGGGAAAAGAGTGCTGTTTGTGGCGGATTTTCAGTATGATACGATGACACGGTTTAATAGAAAACAGCAGAAAAAGGCAATTGAACTGATTAATGCACAAAAAAAGGATATGATTCTTTTAGGTGGAGATTATGCGACTTGGGAGAAAAATATTCCTAAGTTTTATGAAGATGCTAAAAATATTAAAATTCCTGAACTTGGAGTATATGCGATTTATGGAAATCATGAGTATCCAGGTGAAAAGGAAACTGCTGAAAATATGAAAAAAATTGGATTTAATCTGCTTACAAATGAAAATAGAAAAGTAACGATAAATAATGAGAAAATATACATCGCTGGAGTTACTGACTTGTGGCATGGAAATCCTGATGCGAAAAAAGCTCTTGAAGGTACGAAAAAAGAAGACTTTGTGTTATTTTTAACTCATAATCCTGAATATTTTGAGCAAATGTCGGAAACTGAAAAGGAAAAAACTGATATGATTTTAGCAGGACACACCCACGCTGGACAGGTTACTTTTTTTGGAAAAATTATTGTATCGGCAGTGAAGGATAAGAAAAAATATGGCTACGGAATGAAAGAGTATGGCGGACATAAAATTTATATTACTTCTGGAGTTGGTGGTGCTTTTCTTGAGATGTTTATTCGATTTTTTGCACAGCCTGAAATTGTGATTTTTGAGTTGAAGAGAATTAATTAAAATTTGGAAGTGGTGTGATATGGAAGATAAAGAATTAAAGAAGTTAGCGAAAAGATATTTTTGAAAAAATAGAAAAAAATATCAAGAAACGGCAAAAGAAATGATTGTTGCAGATGCTTCGGTCAGTGCTTTCAAAAGAAATAAAAATAACGGATAGCAAAATTGAAGGGATTCCGTATATTCCAAAAGGGAAAAAAATTCCAACAAATTCAAAAGGACAACAATTTATGTTTCTTGCACAGATAAATTGTGAGGATTTGAAGGGTCTTGAAGATTTCCCGCAGGAAGGGATTTTGCAGTTTTGGATTTTGGGAGAAGATTTGCTGGGATTGGATTTTGACGATTATACAAATCGAGATGGTTTTGATGTGATTTATTATGAAAAAATTGAAGATTATCATTCGGAAGTTGAGTTTAAGAAAATGTACAATCCTTATAGAGAAAATTCAGGAAATTTAGAAATAGCAAATAAGCCTTGTAAAATGAATTTTTCTTTGAAGAGTAGTGAAAAAGAGACCTTTGATTATACGCTTTTGGAAAAAGTTATTTGAAGAAGTGTTAAAAAGAAAAAAATATCGATGTAAATGAAAAAAGAAAAAAATTGTATCAAAAAAAGTTGAAGGATTATTTGAAAGCAATTCTGATGGGGAAAAATGGTGGAACAAAATGCAATGGATTCCCATTTTTTACTCAATTCGAGCCAAGAGATGAAGAACAATTAAAAGAATATGATACTTTGCTATTTCAAATTGACAGTGGCGGAGAAATTATGATTGGAGATTGTGGAGTGATGAATTTTTTCATTAATCGTGAAAAAAATTGAAAAAAATAGGGACTTTTCAGATGTTTTTTTACAATTGGGATTGTTATTAAGTAAAAAAATGAATACTTATGGAAGGGGAAAAAAATTATGAAGAAAATATTATTTTTTTAAGTGTATTTTTAATTTTTTTAGTTTAGGATTTTCAGATTTAAAAGATATCTTTAGAAGACAGAATAGTGCCTTAAATATTGAAATACAAAAAGATAGTGTTAAAAAAAGATGCAATAGGTGGATATATAGATGGGAAATGGTATGCATGGTATGATAATACTTTTTATTGGGAAAGAAGAGGTGACTAATGAAAAGGTTCCATAAGTTTAAGAATTTGGAAATTGAAGTAGTCGGTATGAAATTTGATTATAGAATAGATGAAAATATAAAATATATGAATAATATATATTTAAAAAGTTTCAGATTTCAAATTAATTGACGAATATGGTAATATTTATACACCAGATAATTATCCTAATGAGTTGAAAAAAAGATTTGTGCCAGAAATAATTACAAATAATGAAAAATTTAGAAAGATATTTTTTTAATGTATGCGAATGATAAGAATTTAAAATTTATTGGTTCTGAAAAAAAGACAAAAAAATTCAAAATGGACTATATTAGATACTATACCAACTAAGTTATTTTTTTCAAACATCACAGGATAAGACCATTTGCTCTGATCAAAGTGGTAAAAATGATATATTTAGATTGTGATATAAATAATAAATAATTATTAAAAAAAGGAGAAAAATAGTAAATGAAAAAAATTGGTATTAGTAATGTTAACATTTTTTTGAATTTTAATCTTTTAGCTAAAGGTTATGAAGGTGGATATATAGATGGAAAATGGTATGCTTTTTTTATAACAATACTTATCGAGAAAGAGGTTGTATACAGGAAGAGTTAAATGAACATGGAAAGTGTCCATATAATTTAGATGTTTATATAGATGATTTGAAACTTACAATAACAGGAATAGCAGAAGTTAAACGCGAATATAAAGATGAAAAATGGTGTACAAGTTGATACAGATATATTATTAAAAGTGTCAGATTTTAAATTAAAAACTTGGAAGTTCAATTTTTGAAGATGAAACAGTATACACGCCTAATAATTATCCAGTTAGTCCTAAAAAAATAAAGGTAAGTCATATTTTTCCGACATTTATTTTTTTTATAATAAATCAGGACTACTTTCATATTTAAAAATCTAAAAAAACAAGAATATAAAAATTTAATGGAAAAGAATGGACTGAAGAGTATAATGGGAAAAAAAGTTAAATTTTTGGGAGTTGATACGATTAATTTAGATTTAGGGAGTGGGTTTGGAAATGGAGTGATAGATCCAAAAAGGAGAAGAAATAGGATTATAAAAAAATGAACATAAAAAACTATAAATTATGAAATATTTTTTTAAGATTTATCAGTAAGAATAACATATCACTCAAATGCCATCGAAGGAAATACATTGACACTAAATGAAACTGCTACGATTATTTTAGATAGTACAATACCTGGAAGTAAGAGTGTTCGTGAGGTTTTTTTGAAGTTTTGAATCACAAAAAGGCAATTGACTATATGTTGACTGATTGTGATTGAAAAAAATGATAGAGCATTGTATATGAACTATTTAAGGAACAAAAATGCAGATATTATTTTTAGATAAAGTGAAGGAATTGCAAGAATTTGAAAAAGAAACGAATGGAACAATTTTAAATAGGTTAATAAATTAAAAAAATATAAATAAAAAAATTTGGAGAGAAAAATCGGAGGAGAAAAAAATGTCAGAAATTAAAAAAATAAAGAGAAAAACCCAAAAAAACTTTGTTTGATAAAGTTTGGGAAAAAAACATGTGATTACAGGGAGAACCTGGAGAAGCACAACTTTTGTATATTGATTTGCACTTGATTCATGAAGTTACTTCGCCACAAGCGTTTTCAGGATTGAGAATTGCAGGGAGAAAGGTTAGAAGACCTGACTTGACATTCGGAACGATGGATCACAATACGCCAACAATTATGGCTGACAGAATGAATATTAAAGATAAAGTTTCAAAGGCACAATTGGATGCGTTGTCAGCTAACTGTAAAGAATTTGGAATTGAATTGGTTGATATGTTTAATGAAAATAATGGAATTGTGCATATGGTTGGACCTGAACAAGGGTTGACACAACCTGGAAAAACTGTAGTTTGTGGAGATAGCCATACTGCGACTCATGGAGCTTTTGGAGCTTTGGCATTTGGAATTGGAACAAGTGAAGTGGAACATGTTTTGGCAACACAGACAATTTGGCAAAAGAAACCAAAAACAATGGGAATTGAAATAACTGGTGAATTGCAAAAAGGTGTTTATGCGAAGGATATAATTTTACATATTATTAAAACTTACGGAATTGGGCTTGGAAATGGATATGCATTTGAATTTTTTGGAGATACAATTAGAAATATGTCAATGGAAGGAAGAATGACAATTTGTAACATGGCAATTGAAGGAGGAGGAAAATCAGGAATTATCGCACCTGATGAAACTACTTTTGAATATGTAAGAGGAAGAAGATTTGCACCAAAAGGCGAAGAATTTGATAAAAAAGTGGCTGAATGGAAAGAATTGTACACAGATTCTGTAGATGCATTTGACAAATACATAAAAGTTGATGTTTCAAACCTTGAACCACAAGTAACTTGGGGAACAAACCCTGAAATGGGAATTGGAATAAGTGAAAGATTCCCTGAAATTAAAGACGTAAACTACGAAAGAGCGTACAACTACATGGGACTTACACCAGGAGGATCACCTTACGACATTCCATTAAAACATGTATTTATCGGATCTTGCACAAATGGAAGATTAGCAGACTTAGAAATTGCAGCAAAAATTGTAAAAGGGAAGAAAGTTGCTCCAAACATTACAGCAGTAGTCGTTCCAGGATCACAACTTGTTAAAAAAGCAGCCGAAGAAAACGGAATCGCACAAATATTCAAAGACGCAGGATTTGAGTGGAGAGAAGCTGGATGCTCAACTTGCTTAGGAATGAACCCAGACTTAATTCCAAGCGGAGAACACTGTGCGTCAACTTCAAACAGAAACTTTGAAGGAAGACAAGGAAAAGGAGCAAGAACTCACTTAGTAAGTCCAGCAATGGCAGCAGCAGCGGCAATTTATGGAAAATTTGTGGATGTAAGGGAATTGGATGAGTTAAAATAAGGGAAATTAAGGAGGAAAATTTTTGGATTTAATAGAATTAAAGGAAAAATCAGTAAAATTAAGAGAAAAATATCATGAACTTGAAGAAAAGTATCATGAATCAATATGGACAGTGGAAGAAGATGCTTTAGCATTTTTAACAGATGCTGGATTGGTGGGAAGACTTGTAATGGATAATCAGAAAAGGTGGCCTAGTCAAACCGATGAAAGACTGGATGAAAAAATTGGAGAATGTGTCTGGTGGCTTGCAGTTTTGGCAGAACGGACAGGATTAAATCTTGAAGAATGTATAAAAAAATTTTTTTAATAGTAAGAAAAAAATAATAAAAAGACTAGAAGTATACTTGAAATAAAATGAAGGAGAAAAAATATGAAACCATTTACAAAAATATGAAGGAACAATTGTTCCAATAATGAATAATAACATAGATACAGATCAATTAATTCCAAAACAATACTTGAAAAGTATTGAAAAAACAGGATTTGGAAAACATGTTTTCGATGAGTGGAGATATAACGAAGACGGATCTGACAATATGGATTTTAATTTGAATAAGCCAGAATACAAAAATGGAACAATTTTGATTACTGGAGAAAATTTTGGTTGTGGATCGAGTAGAGAACACGCTGCTTGGGCATTGCAAGACTATGGAATCCATGTAATCGTGGCTGGAGGATATTCAGGAATTTTTTACATGAACTGGTTAAATAACGGACATTTGCCAATAACATTGCCAGAAGCAGATAGAATCGAATTATCAAAATTGCCTGGAGATGCGAAAGTTACAGTTGATTTGGAAAACAATAAATTGATTGCGAATGGGAAAGAATATGTTTTTGAGTTGGAAGAAAGCTGGAAACAAAGATTGCTTAAGGGGTTGGATTCGATTGGATTGACATTGCAGCATGAAGATGAGATTAGAAAATATGAGGAAAGTCATAAGTAGTTAAAAAAGGAGTAAAAATGAAAAATTGGGAAGTCATAGATGGAGAGCATACTCGTAAAGTGATGTGGATAAATCATGAAATAGAAATGAAATTGTATTGTAATGGTGAAGATGACATTGATGAAGAGGAAATTGATGAAATAAAAGTCGAAGAAATGGTTGAAAAAAATTTTTAGAAAAGAAAGAATATTGGGATACAAAATGTAAAGATTTATTTGCTGATGAATTTGTTGACTGGTTTAATGAAGAAAAAAATGGGTAAAACTAGAATATGCTGAAATTTATTATGAAACAAAGAGTATTGATGAAGTGGAGAAAAAAATTACTTAAAAATAATTGGAAAAGAAGATACAGAAAAAAATTATGAAGAATAATTTTTTTAACAAAAAAAGCGTTTAAAAAAAGTTGCTTGATAATGAAGATATGGTAATTACACTTGATTATAGCGATGAGGAAGAAAGTTCTAATTTTACAATCAGTATGTATGAAAGAATATTTTTTTGTGGATAAAGAATTTTGTGCTTGTTTTTAATTTTTGATGGAGAAATAGAAGAATTTTTTTATGGATTAAAGAATAAAATGTGTTTGGGAACTGTAAAATAATAGAAAAAAATTTGGAAAAAGAAAAATGTAATTTTTTTGTAAAAGTTGTTAAATTCAATATTTTGAGTTTTCAGGCACATTTTTTTGAAGAAACGAAAGTTTATGTAGTAAAAAGGAATTGAATAGAGGAAACGAGAAAAAGAAAAAAACTTTCTGAATAAAGCGAGGATTAGAATATGATAAAAAAAGAAGTTTTGATACCGAATATTGTTACTGCTGGAAATATATTTATGGGTTATTTGAGCATTTTAGAATCAATTAAGGGAAATTTTGTTACAAGTATTTGGTTTATAATTTTAGCAATGTTTTTTTGATAGTATTGATGGTCAAGTTGCTAGAAAAATTTAATGCTTTTTACTGAATTTGGAAAAGGAATTTGATTCTTTCTGTGATGCATTTTCTTTTGGTTTGGCACCAGCATTGCTAATATATTTTCTCTGGAAAAAGAAATGAACGGAAGCATATTCGTGGTTCTCATTTCATTCGTTTATGCTATTTGTGGAGTAATTAGATTAGCAAGATTCAATATAGATACAATTTCTTCTAGCGAAAAGTCTGATTTTGTTGGTATGCCAATACCAAATGCAGCAGGAATGATTTGTTCGTATATTTTAGTGTGTAATGCGATTGAAAAAAATTTAGAAATTAATTTTTTTAATCTAAAATTTTTTTGTTGCAATCATTGTAATTGCATCAATTTTAATGGTAAGTACAATTCCATTTAAGGTACCAACAAAAAAATATTTGATTATCTTCCAAAAAGAACGAAAATGGCTCATTGCTCTAATTTTAGTAATAATCTTAGCATTAAAAATATTTTCTTTTTATTTTCAGTTTTGGATATGTAATTGTTACACTTATTAATTTTTTTATAAGAAATAATGGGAAATATTAAGTTTTTACAATATTTAGGAATATGATTACATTGTATAGCAAAAAGTATTACAAAGGATTTAGAGAATGTCATATTCAGCCTGATTGGCTCTTAATTTATAAAATTGAAAAAAATATCTTGGTTTTTGATATTTTGAGAATAGAGACACATTAGGATTTGTTTTTAAAGTTGGAGGAAAAGTAATAAACAAGAATGAAATATCAGAACTTAAAGAAATTGTGAGTGTATTAAATGAATTTGGAGAAAGTGGAACTGTAGACTTTATAGGACACACTGATTCAACTGGAACAAAAAAATATAATCAAAAAAATTATCGTTGATAAGAGCTAGAAATGTTGCTAGATTATTTAGAAAAATTTGGTTTAAAAGATACTATTTCAATTGGAGAAATAAGCGGTAAAGGAGAAGAAAATCCAGTTGATTTAAAATGAAACAGATCAAGGGAAATATAGTAATAGAAGAGTAGAGATTTTTATTTAATAATTTAAAATGGAAAAAAATTTGAATAAAAAAATAAAAAAATATAACAAGAAGGAGAATTTGAATTTGAAAAAAATAAAAATTTTAAAAAGAGATAAATATTGAAGAAATAATGGAGGAAATTAAAAAAATCCAAAGAAAAATAGACGATTCAAAAGTTTTTTTGGAATGGTAAAAAAATTGAAGTAGATTTAGAATATTACGATTTTGAGAAAGAAATTGATGAAATTAAAGAAAAATTGGAAAATTTGAAAACATTAGTTGAGAACGCTGAAGAGTGGGATAAGAAGATAAAAGATGCGGCAGGAGAATATATTCTTGAAGATGCTCAATCTTGGTGGGAGCCGTCGGCAGATTATGAAGATGAAGATATGCCTGGTTTAATTGAAGATTTAGCTGAAATAGTTGGAAAAGAAGAAGCTGAAAAAATGGTAAATGATGAAGAATTGTCGCTAGAAGTATTTAAAAAATTGATTTATGTAGATTCTATAACATTAAATGAAGATGGCAATTTCGATGTTTCATTGTTTGATATAGATGAATTAATATTTAGCGGACATATAATGTTTGTATACGGAAATATAAATGGAGAATTTTCAGGTGGAGATTTTTGCAGGATAAATTTTTAATAAAAAAATTGATTTTTTTATACCATTTAGTAATATAATTACATTGTATAACAAAAAGTATTACAAAGGAGTGGTAAAAATGGCTACAGTAACAGCTAGAGTTGATGAAAAATGTGAAAAAGGAAGCGGAAACTTTGTTTAAGAAAAATGGGATAGATAACTGTTATTAAAAGTATATAAAAAAATAAAAATATATATTAATAATTGTATAGAAAACCCCTATTTCAGTAGCAATGCTGAGATAGCTTGAATTTAAAAACTAGGAAACCCTAAAGAATTAGATAACTACAACATAACTGGAAACGGTAAGTGTGAATGTTGCGAAAGCAGAAAAAATATCTAAATATGAACTATGGTGAAATAAAAGCTATATATTTAATTAGTTATTGAGATGTGACATCTGATTATTTATATAGTCCTAAGGTTACGTTAAATATAAAAAATCAATAACATAGTATTTAACTATTACAATGGGTGTTTAGTTACCAATCATCTAAGGCTAGTTAAGTTATGATGAAGGTTCAACGACTAGGTGGTTGAGCCACCCTTTTAAAAAAAGATAACTAGAAAAAAAACTAGGAAAGTAAAACTGTAAGCAGATATATTGACACGGCTTTATATCAATGACAGAAGAAAAATATTCACAGCCTTAATTTTTTAAGGTTGAACAAATAGTCTACGCTAATATGAAAATATTAGAAGTCTACCAGTAATGGAAAGACTGCCTTGATAGTTGCGTATCAAGGTGAATACATAAAAAGTCTATAATAAAAATATAAAATAAACAAGAAAAATGTTGATTTTTTTGTATATTGTTATGCTATGCTAATATCAAGGAGTGATAAAAGATGTTAAGTATAGGAAAAATTTGCAAAAATCTTTAGGAGTAAGTATTCAAACTCTAAGAAACTGGGATAAGGAAGGAAAAATTAAAACCTACTTATGTTACAGAAAAATGGATATAGATACTATTCTGAAGATTTACTGAATAAATTTAAAAATGTTAAAAAAATGTTAATAAAATAAAGAAAAAAACATATTATATGCAAGAGTGTCTACTAAAAGTCAAAAAGACGATTTAGACAGACAAGTTGATAATCTAAAAGCAATATGCTTATAGCAAAGGATATTCTTTTGAAATAATAACTGATATTGGAAGTGGAATAAATTATAAAAAGAAGGTCTTTTAAAAATGATAAATTTAGTTGAATGTGGAGAAGTTGACAGAATAATTATCTTATATAAAGACAGACTTATAAGATTTGGCTATGATTTAATTGAATACATTTGCAAACTTAATGATACTAAAATAGAAATAGTAGATAATTCTACTATTTCTAAGGAACAGGAACTAACAGAAGATTTAATACAAATTATAACTGTTTTTTTTCAAACAAACTGTATGGAGAAAGAAGCAAGAAAAACAATTAATTTGATAAAGAGCGTAAAAAGAAAAATGCTGATAGGTAAAAAAATCAGAATAAAAAAACAACTCCTGAACTAGAAATATTATTGAGAAAAATGTGCAGGTGTTGCAAGATTTTCTTATAATCTAATGATTAGTTTAAATAATAGTTCCCAAAAAGTTTATTAAAGAGAGTGATGTGCGAAAAATATGTTACGCAGTTAAAAAAAGCAGGACAATTACAGCTGGTTAAAAAGAAGTTAGTGCTAATATCCCTAAACAGGCAATAAAAAAACTGTGGGAAAGCATACTCCGATTATTTCAAAAAGTTAAGAGGAAAAACCTAAATTTAAAAAAGAAATTCAAAAATGACCGTTTCTATGTGAATTATGAGAGCTTGAAAAAAACAAATTTAGGATTTAAAGCTGAAAAAAATTAGGAGAAATAAGAACTAGCGAACCATTACCTGAAGCCAAACAATATTATAATCCGTATATTGTATATGACAATAAATATTGGTATCTAACATTTTCTATTGAAACAGAGTGTATAAAAAGAGCAATTAAATGATTTTACACTTGGAATTGATTTAGGAATAAAGCATTTTGCAGTAACATCACAAAATGAAATCATATCAAATATAAATAAGACTTTGACAATGAAAAAAACTTTACAAGAAAAATAAAAAGATACCAAAGAAAAACTTGCCAAGTGCTTAAAAAAATAGTTTTAACAGAATTAAAGTCTTAAAAGCAACTTCAGCGATTGTTTAGAAGACAAAAAAATATTAGAAATAATCATATACATCAAGCAACTTCGTATTTGGTGAAAACCAAGCCAAGTAAAAATAGTTGTTGAGTATTTGAGGGTTTCTAATATGCTAAAAAAATAAAAAGATTATCAAAAGCAATATCTGAAAGTGGATTTTATGAATTTAGAAGACAACTTGAATATAAATGTAAATTAAGAAATATCAAATTTATAGTTAGCAGATACATTTTTTTCCGAGCAGTAAAAAAATGTTCCAACTGTGGAAACATAAAAAAAGATTTAACATTGAAAAAAATAGAATATATAAATGTGATTGCTGTGGTCTTGAAATAGATAGAGATTACAATGCTAGTATTAATTTAAGCAAATTATAATAACAATATAAAGAATTAACATACCGTTCGATATGCGGAAATTTAAGTCTGTGGAGAGTTATAAAAACTTGTCAATTTTATTCGGCAAGAACTTTATGAAACAGAAAGTTGAATTAGTGATAATCAACATAATAAAAGTTTATTTTGATTTTTATAGACTTTTTATATCGGGCTTAATATGAGTACTGCTATGAATTTATTTTTGAAGAAGTGTATTTTGGAGCAAGGGATTCCGTTTGAATTGAAAGTGCCGAATAGAGAAACTAGAAAGATTTTGGATGAAGTTGAAAAAGGTGTTGGATTAAGCAAAACTTTTGGCAGCATAGATGAGTTGACGGAAGATTTAGAAAATAATGAGAAAACACCAAATAAAGAAACTTTAAAGGCAATGCAGGAAACTGAAGATATTTTGAGTGGTAAAATTGAAAGAAAAGGGTATAATAGTGCTGAAGAATTATTTGAGGATTTAGAGATTTAGTGGATGAAATTGACAATAAAGACGACCAAAAGGTTTGATAAGGACTTGAAAAAACTAAAGAAAAGAAAAATATGATTTGAAGTTATTAGCAAAGATTATTAATAAATTATCTGATAGTGAAGTTTTGCCTGAAAAAAATATAGAGATCATTATCTTACTGGTGATTATAAAGGATTTAGAGAATGTCATATTCAGCCTGACTGGCTCTTAATTTATAGAATTGAAAAAAATATTTTTGGTTTTGATATTGTCGAGAATGGGGACATATTTGGATTTGTTTTTGAGTTGGAGGAATTTTATGAAAAAGTTTATTTTATTTTTGGCAGTTATTACTTGTGATAAATTTATTTTTCTCAAGATAGGAATATCAAAGAATTTTTATGATTCAAAAGGAAACATCTCTGGATATTCAATGGCAGATTTTTGATTTTTAAAGGGTATTATAAAAAAATTAAAGAATTTGAAGAAAAAAATTGAAAATGGCGATGTAAAAAGCAATGAATAATTTAGCAAATTTTTATGCTAAAAATGACCAAATTGAACAAGCTGAAAATGTATTATAAAAATGGCAATCCGAAAATGGTTCTAAAAAAAGCTGAGAAAAAAATTTGAAGATTTTGGAAAAAAATTTCCACTTATGAGTGATCCGATGGTTATGGACGATTTGGCTTGGGATATTCCAATGGAAGATACAAAAGGTGAGATAAAAAATTGCAATTAGAGGATTTAAAGAAAATAGTAAAGATTTAAATGAGTATGAACGAAATAGAATGAAAGGCATTGTTAGAAAAAAATTTGGAATAAACTTTATGAAAGTGCAGATTTAGAATTTATCGGATATAATGATAGTACAGAAAAATAAAAAAATTATCATTGGAAAAGAGCTAAAAAGACTTGCAGAGTTATTTCGTGAAAAGTGGACTGAAAAGATGAAATGCGAATTGTAAAAGGTTTTGGGAAAAGGGCTCAGAAAAATCCGATGGATAGTAATGATACAATAGCAGAAAGATATAATAATAGAAAGAGTTGAAATTATTGTAAAAAAATGTAGTTAAAAAAATTTTGATTTAAGTTTTGCTTAATGAACTAAAAAAATCAATTGGATGATGAGTAATTTTCTTATATTTTAAAAAAATTTTTTTAGCCTCGATTGGCTCTTAATTTATAAAAATTGAAAAAAATATCTTGATTTTTGACATTGTCGAGAATGGGAGACACATTAGGATTTGTTTTTGAGTTGGAGGAAATTTTTATGAAAAAAAAGTTTATTTTATTTTGTATATTTATAATTGTGAATATCTCTTTTTCAACAACATTAGTAGTACCTTGCAATAGAGAGAGAGAAAAAGTAAAGTTATAAGAGGTTTTAAAAGTTGATGGGAGAATAATAACTGAGTATCAGATATTTTAGATCTTAAAAGAAATTGTAAATGTTTTAAATAAATTTGGAGAAAAGTGGAACTGTAGATTTTTCGTAAGAGTATACTGATTCAACTGGAACAAAAGAAATATAATCAAAAATTATCGTTGATAAGAGCTTTTAGAAATGTTGCTAGAATACTTAGAGAGCTTGAGTTTAAAAAGATACTATTTTAATTGGAGAAATAAGTGGTATAAAGGAGAAGATGATCCAGTTGATAAAAAAATGAAACAGATATAGGAAAAATATCATAATAGAAGAGTAGAGATTTTGATGAATAATTTAAAATGGAAAAAATTTTAGAATAAAAAAAGTTAAAAAAAGATGATATAAAAAAATTTAGAAAGGAAGTAAAAAAATGAACTACAAAATTGCATTATTAAAAGGGGACGGAATTGGTCCAGAAATTGTTGATGAAGCGGTAAAAGTTTTGGATAAAATTGGAGAAAAATTTGGACATAAATTTGAGTATACGCAAGGGTATTTGGGAGGAGAATCTATTGATAAATATGGGATTCCTTATTCTGAAGAAACTGCGAAAATTTGTAAAGAAAGTGATTCGATTTTGTTGGGATCAGTTGGAGGGCCTAAATGGGATAATGTTGAGCCTGATAAAAGACCTGAAAAAAAGGACTTCTTGCGATAAGAAAAAGACTTGGGAGTTTACACAAATTTAAGACCAGCGGTTTTGTTTAAACAATTAAAAAGTGCTAGTCCATTGAAGGATGAAATAATTGGAGAAGGGCTAGATGTAATGATAGTTAGAGAGCTTACAGGAGGAATTTATTTCGGTCCTAGAGAATATTCTGATGAAAAAGCTGTCGACACATTGCCATATACAAAAGGGGAAATTGAAAGAATTGCAAAAAAAGCATTTGAAATTGCAAAATTAAGAGGGAAAAAAATTACAAGTGTGGATAAACATAATGTTTTAGATACTTCAAAAATTGTGGAGAAAAACAGTAAATGAACTTGCAAAAGATTATCCAGAAGTGGAAGTTTCCCACATGTATGTGGATAACGCTGCAATGCAATTAATTGCAAATCCAAGACAATTTGATGTAATTTTAACAGACAATATGTTTGGAGATATTTTATCAGATGAAGCTTCAATGCTTACAGGTTCTTTAGGAATGTTGCCATCAGCAAGTTTAGGAGACGGAAAAGTTGGACTTTATGAGCCAAGCCACGGTTCAGCACCAGATATCGCGGGACAAAAATATCGCAAAATCCAATCGCAACAATTTTATCAGCAGCAATGATGTTAAGATACGCATTTAACTTGACAAAAGAAGCAGATGCAATTGAAAAAGCAATCGAAGAAGTATTGGAAGATGGATTCAGAACAGTCGATATTTATACTGATGGAATGAAAAAAGTTGGAACGGCTGAAATGGGAACTGAAATTGCTAATAGAATATAATTTACTTTAAAAAAAGTGAAAAAAGAGGGGATTAGTATGAGAAAAAAATTACCAATCGGAATTTCTGATTTTAAAGAAGTAATGACAGAAAATTATTATTATTTTGATAAAACTGAACTTTTAGGAAAATTTATTTGTTGAAAAAGCTAAAATAAAAATTATTTACTCGTCCAAGAAGATTTGGGTAAAAACATTAAATATGTCAATGTTAAAATATTTTTTTGATATCAAAGAAAAAGATGAAAAATCGAGAATTATTCAAAAATTTGAAAAATTTCTAAAAGTAAATTTTTTTGAAAAAGCAAGGATCAGCTCCTGTTATCGCGATTTCTTTTTAGGAATTATTCTGAAAAAGAATTGGGAAAAATGGATTTAAAAACGATAAAAAAACGGCGATTGCTGATATTTATGCTGAATTTAAATTTTTTTGATGGATAAAGTTAGATAAAAAGAGAGTTAAAGAAATTTGAGAATATTTGGTTGGAAACAGATGAAGGGGATTGGAAAAAAATTCCTTTACTAATGTTGACTAAGTATTTGTATGAATATTACGGACAGAAGGTAATAGTTTTAATAGATGAATATGATCATCCAATAATTGATTCTTATGTTAAAGGTTATTATGATGATGCAATAGATTTTTAAAAAGTTTTTTTATGGTACGGTTTTGAAGGATAATAATTACTTGGAAATGGGAATCATGACAGGAATTTTGCATGTTGCAAAAGAAAATATTTTTTTCAGGATTGAATAATTTAGAAGTTCATACAATTTTAGATAATGAATTTACAGAATATTTTGGAATTACAGAAGAGGAAGTTAATCAAGCTGTAAAAGATTTTTGATTTGGAATATGAATTAGAAGATGTTCAAAAAAATGGTACAATGGATATTTATTTGGCGATAGAAAAGTCTATAATCCATGGTTTATCGTAAATTTCTTAAAAGCGAAAAAAATTAAAAGCCATATTGGGTAAATACTAGTGGGAATGAACTTATAAAAATTATATTTGAGAAAAATTGAAAAATGAAATTTTTGATGATTTTTTTCACAACTTTTAAATAAAAAGAGTATTTCCAAAAAGAATAAATGATAATATGATTTTTTTGAAAAATTTAGAAGCAAATTTTAGTAAAAAAATATGGAATTTATTTTTTTCATAGCGGATATTTAACTTTAGCTGAAGAGTATGACGAAAAATAGAAATGATGTAAGTTTAAAAAAATTCCAAACGAAGAAATTTTTGAGAATGTTTTCTGAAATGTTTATTGATTTGTATTTTGAAAATTGGGAAAAAGTGTAGGAGATAATGGGTGGGGAATGTTTTTGAGGATGGTTGAGTATAAACTGATGTTTTTAGGGAAACAATTTTTGAAGATAGATAAGTGGTTTCCGTCATCAAAAACTTGCAGTAAATGTGGAAATGTTAAAGAGGAACTGAAATTATCAGAAAGAAGTTATAAATGTGAGTGCTGTGGAATTAAAATTGATAGAGATTACAATGCTGCAGTGAATATAAAAAACATTGGAAAATTGATGTTGGAATATTAGGAAAATAAAAAAAACAGGGCAGGGACTGTCCGAAGAGCTTAGTAAATATATTTGGCTAGCAAAAAGCAGGTACTTCAGGAAGCTCCCGCTTCTAAAAAGCGGGAGTAGTTCACAAGAGAATTAAATAAGATTTTATTGGAAAAATGTTGGAATATTTGATGTAGGTGGAATTTACAAGGAACAATTTTTATCACGGATTTATGTTGGGATTAGTTATAATGCTAAAAAAATGAATATGAAATTTCTTCCAATAATTTTCGCTGGAAAAAGGTAGATATGATTTGCTTTTTGAAGCCAAAAAAATCTTGAAAAAAAGAAAAAGAAGGAATTATTTTAGAATTGAAAATTGTAAATTCTTTTTCAAAAATTGAATGAAAATGAAATTCAAAAAGAGTTAGAAAAAGAATGTGATATTGCATTAAAAACAAATTGAGGAAAAAGAAATATTCTTCAGTACTAAAAAAATGCTGGAATTGATAATATTTTGAAAAATTGGATTGGCGTTTTTTTGGAAAAAGAAGTGGAAGTTAAATTTGAAAAGGAAAAAAATAATTTTTATAAACAATAACAAAAAAAGAAAGGATGGTTTTTATGGAAGAAATTTTACATTACGAAAACATAACTTTCAGACGAGAAGGAAGAGAAATTTTTAAAAAGGTGTCGACTGGCACATAAATAAAGGAGAAAAACTGGGCTTTGTTAGGATTAAATGGTTCTGGGAAATCTACCCTTTTGGGAATGATTCCAGCCTACACTTTTCCAACTTCAGGAGAAGTGCGAGTTTTCAGGGCATAAATTTGGAAATTATGCTTGGACAAAAATTCGAGATAGAGTTGGTTTTGTGAGTTCTACTTTGAATAATTTTTTTGAGTACATTAAATTCGCAAAAAATTAAAAGATATTGTAATTTCTGGGAAATTTAATTCGATTGGAATTTATCAAGAAGTGACGGATGAAGATAGGAAAAAAGCTGAAAAAATAATTGAAGATTTTGGGATAACTTACATTAAGGATAAATATTTTGCAACATTGTCACAAGGTGAGCAAAGACGGACATTACTTGCACGGGCATTTATGAATGAGCCAGATTTATTGATTTTAGACGAACCTTGTTCAGGATTGGATGTAAAATCTCGAGAATATTTGTTGTCTGTTTTGGAAAAAAATTCTAAAAATGAAAATGCGATTCCATTTATTTATGTGACACATCAAATCGAGGAAGTGATTCCAGCGATAACTCATGTGACACTTTTAAAGGATGGTAAAGTTTTTGCAAAAGGTAGAAAAAAAGACATTTTGACAGATGAAGTTTTATCGGAAATGTTCGAGATGCCAGTAAAAATCGTTTGGGAAAATGATAGACCTTGGTTGATTGTGAAATAATAAAAAAATTGCTGTGTGTATTGTTCGTTTCGAGGGACTCGAACCCACAAGGAGAAAACTCCACAGCCAGTTTAGAAGTAGGAACAATTTATTGACAGCAATTTTTTGTAAATATTTTTCAAAATATAAACTGATAATTATTAAGACTACCAGCAAATCTACTTTAATAATATCATAAAAAAATTGATAAATATCAAATGAAGTTTTTAGAAAATTATTTTTTTATTTATTCTTAAAATATAAATATTAAATAAATTTAAAAAAATATAAAAATATATCGTTATATTAAAAAATATTTGCAAATATTTTTCAAAAAAAGTGTATAATATACACATAAAAAAATTTAGGAGGATTTAAAAATGGCAGGAAACATTTTAGGAACAACAGTTTATTATGACGCTGATTGCGATTTAAGTAAATTAGAAGGTAAAAAAATTACAGTTTTAGGGTATGGATCTCAAGGACATGCTCATTCATTAAACTTAAAAGAAGGTGGATTTGATGTAACTGTTGGACTTAGAAAAGGTTCTAAATCTTGGGATGCAGCTACAGAAGCTGGATTTACAGTAAAAGAAACTGCAGATGCTGTAAAAGGTGCAGATATAGTTATGATCTTAATTCCAGATGAATTACAAGCAGAAGTTTATGCAAAAGACATCGCACCAAACTTAAAAGAAGGAGCATATATTGCATTTGGACATGGATTTAACATTCACTTCAAAAAAATAGTTCCAAGAGAAGATATAAGTGTATTCATGGTTGCACCTAAAGGACCTGGACACTTAGTAAGAAGAACTTTCCAAGAAGGAAGTGGAGTACCTTGTTTAGTAGCAGTAGAAAAAGATCCAGCAGGAGATGCTATGGAAGTTGCTAAAGCTTGGGCATCAGCAATTGGTGGAGGAAGAAGTGGAATTCTTGAAACTACATTCAGACAAGAAACAGAAACTGACTTATTCGGAGAACAAGTAGTATTATGTGGTGGAGTTGTAGAACTTATGAAAGTTGGATTTGAAGTATTGACAGAAGCTGGATATGACCCAGTAAATGCTTACTTTGAATGTATTCACGAAATGAAACTTATCGTAGACTTAATTTACGAAGGTGGACTTGCAACAATGAGAAATTCAATTTCAAATACAGCTGAATACGGAGACTACTTAACTGGACCAAAAATTATTACGCCTGAAACTAAAGAAGCTATGAGAGGTGTTTTAAAAGATATTCAATCAGGAAAATTTGCTGACGACTTCTTAGCGGACTACAAAGCAGGACAGCCATTCTTAAAAGAAAAAAGACAAGAATTTGCTAATCACGGAGTAGAAAAAGTTGGAGCAGAATTAAGAAAACTTATGCCTTGGATTAAAAAATAATTGTTTAATGCAATTAATTTGAAAGATAATAAATAATAAAGCACTCTAAAATTAGGGTGTTTTATTTTTTCTTTAAAAAAGTTATTTTGAAAGTGCTAAATTTATTGACAAAAAGTGATAAAAAATGATAAAATAATTTTATATATAGGTTTCGGAGTTAATCGCTTGAAAATATTTTTTTTAAGAGGAAAGTCCGGACTTCACAGGGGAAGGAGACAGTTAATGGCTGTTGAGAGAAATCTTAAGGAAAGTGCCACAGAAAATAGACCGCCTGTTTAGGTAAGGGTGAAAAGGTAGTGTAAGAGACTACCGGTAATTTAAGCAATTAAATTAGCCTGGTAAACCCCTCCTGAAGCAAGAATAAGTAGGAAAGTGATAAAAGGTTCCCCGCCTTTACTTTGAAGGGTAATTCGCTAAAGTTAATAAGTGATTGTTAATTTAGATAAATGATTGACTAATACAGAATCCGGCTTATACCGAGACCTAATTTTTGAAATAGTTTATAAAAATAGCTACTCAAAGGAAATATAGTGAAAAAGTGACTATATCTTTGGGTTATTTTTTTAGTTTTTTTACAGGAAATAAATTTTTAGAAAAAAATAGGCGGATGATTATGGAAAAAAAGAAAATGTAGTAAAAAAAGTAAAAAAATTGTAAAAAGTGAATATGCGAATGAAAAAAATTGCTTGAAAAATTTTTTTATAATTATTTGAGAGAAAGTAAAATAGAAGAAGTTGAAGATGTGAAAAAAATGCAGATTTGATAATTTCGCTAGGTGGAGACGGGACAATGTTGAAAGCCTCAAAAAGAAGCTATTGTGTCTGATACTCCAATTCTTGCAATTAATCTTGGTTCGCTTGGATATTTAGTCGAAATAAATCCAGAAAATGCGGTTGAAATGTTAAAAAATTATCAAAAAAATGAGAATTATAAGATAGAAAATCGTTCACTTTTGGAGGTAAAATACAAGGGAAATACATTTTATGCGTTAAATGAGCTTGTTATAACAAAAGGTGGACATGAAGCGCACTTGATTCAAGTGGAAGTTTTCTCAGATGGAGTTTTTGTTAATAAATATCGTGCAGACGGAATTATTGTTGCAACACCAACTGGTTCAACTGCTTATTCTCTGTCAGCTGGTGGCTCAATTGTCCATCCAAATTTAAATGCTTTGACAATAACGCCACTTTCTCCACAAAGTTTGACTGCTAGACCTATTATTATAAATGGTTGCGAAACATTGAGCTTTAAGACATTTTCCAGAGAAGCAGAGGTTCATTTGAATATAGACGGAAATTTGTGGTTTGGAATTAAGCCAGAAGATGAACTTTTGGCAACTTTATCGAATAAGAAAATAAAGATTATTAAACCTTTGAATAGCGATTATTTTAGTATTTTAAGGGAAAAATTGAAATGGGGAGATTTTGTTTTATAAAATTATCGAATGAAAGGAAAAGGATGTTAAGAGAGTTAAGATTGAATAATTTGGCAATAATAAAAAATTTGGATTTAGAATTTAGTAGAAATTTTGTTGCGCTGACTGGAGAAACTGGAGCTGGAAAATCTATTATTTTGGATGGAATATCGCTTTTAATCGGTGAGAGAAGTCATTTGGAAATGATTAGAAATGGGGAAAATAGTCTTTTTGCCGAAGGAATTTTTGAAATTACTGAAAAACAAAAAAAAAGATTGAATGAACTTGGCTTTGAAATAAATGATGATGAAATTATCGTGACTAGAACTTTTGACAAAAATTCAAAATCTAAAATTACAGTGAACGGGACACGATTTACATTGTCGAAATTGAAGGAAATGATGGCAAACATAATAGACTTGGTCGGACAGCATGAACATCAGTCACTTTTGAATAGCGAGTTTCATTTAAACTTACTGGACAGGTTTTTTTGGACATTGAAGGAAAAAAATTTGTTAAAAGAAGTTAAGAAAAAGTGTGGAAGAAATAAAAAAATAAACTTAAAAATTGAAGAAATTGAAGAGCAAAGGACAAAAACTTTTGGAAAAAGATGTTTTAGAATTTCAGTTTAACGAAATAAATGATTTAGATTTAAAAAAATAAATGAAGATAACGAATTGGAAGAAGAATATAAAAATTTTGTTTAATTCAGGAAAAATTAGTGAAAAGCTGGAAGAGTCTTCACAGTGGTTAAAAGAAGGAGATTTTTCAATTTTGTCGGCTCTTGGGAAAGTGAAAAAAATTTGGAGCAATTGTCAGATTTGTCAGAAATTTATGGAGAACTTTCAGAAAAAAAGTGGAATCCATCGTCTATGAAGTAGAAGAAGTTTCATATTCAATTGAAAAACTTTATTGGAGATGTGGAAGAAGTTAATGACACGAAACTTGAAAAAAAGTTGTAAAAAGAATTGACAAAATTAATAAATTAAAAATTAAAAATATGGAGCAACGATTGAAGAAATTTTTGGAATATAAAGATAAAAATTTTAAAAGATTTAAATTTTATAAATTTTGAAAATGATGAGCTTGAAAAATTTAAAAAAAGTGAAAAGAAAGAACTTATAAAAAAATACTTTGAAGATGGCGAAAAAAATTGAGCAAAATGCGAGAAAAATATAGCTGGTGCGCTTCAAAAATACGATTGATATTCAACTTTGTGATTTAAATATGGAAAAGTGCTAAATTTCAAGTGTCAATTCAAAAAAATGATGAAATTACACCAAACGGAATAAATAAAGTTGAATTTTTGATTAAGACAAATGTCGGTGAAAATTTTAAGCCACTTGTAAAAATTGCGTCTGGTGGGGAAGTTTCTCGGATAATGTTGGCTCTAAAAACGGTATTTTCAGAAGTTGATAATATTTCGGTACTTATTTTTGATGAGATTGATACAGGAATTTCTGGTGAAACAGTGAGAAAAGTGGCACAAAAATTAAAAGAACTTTCAAAAAATACGCAAATTATCTGTGTCACACATTCCCCACAAATTGCTGGGTCTGCAAATCAGCAGTTTTTGATAAAAAAAGAAATTGAAAATAATTTTACTGAAACTAAAGTGCGAGAACTTGATGAAAACGAGAGAATTCGTGAAATAGCAAGAATAATTTCGGGAGATAATATAACGCAAGTTTCGATTAATCATGCAAAAGAAATAATGGAAATACAATAAAAAAATAAAAAAAGACGGATATTTAAAAATGGAAAAAGATTTAAAAAAAGAAACAAAATTTGAAAAATAAAGAAAAAAATTAAAGCTAAAAAAAGAATGACATTTTTGATAAAAGAATTTTTAAATTTTTTTGGAATTTGAAAAAGGCGATTCTGAACGAACATTAGTTGGATATAAAAGGGATTTGAGTCAATTTCTTGATTTTTTTCAAAAAGATTTTTGACAAAATTTTGGAAGAAGATGTGATTAAATTTGTTGAAAGAATTTCAGAAAAAAATTAAAAAAAGTTCAGTTTTGAGAAAAGTGTCAGTTGTAAAAATCATTTTATAAATTTTTGCTACTTAAATAATTTTTGTCACAAGTGACCCAACTTGTACAATTAAAAAAATTTGAAAAAAATTGGATTATTTAAACACTAAAAAAATAAAAAAACGAAAAAAAGATAAAATTTTTACAAACGAAAAAAATCTAAATTAAAAAAATTTATGACGACATAAAATTGGGAGATGATTAAAAGATGAACACAAAAAAAGAAATAAATAAAAAAATAGAAATGAAAAAGCTAGGATTTTAATGATGTCAATTATCGCATATTTTGCAGTTTTTTTGTACTAAAAAATTGATATTGTATCAAATTATATGGGAATTGTACTTATGATTTTATTATATGTATATGCAAATTACAATCTTATAAATATATTTTTTTATAAGCAAAAGAACGACATTTAAAAATATATTTTTTTCTGTTTTTAGAAGTAATTTACTTTTTTTACAGGAACATTTTCATTGTCAAGTATAGCGATATATCTAATTTTACTATGGATTTTAGACTATTCCATTATAAAAAGATGAAGGGCGTGAAGAAACTCCTAGAATAAATAGATTTTTTTCAAATTTATATAGTGTTTAAAGTAGTTTTTATACTTACAATGATATTTTTTTATAACAAAAATAAAAAAATTTTGACTTTGACAAAAAAACGATTACTATTGTAAACTATTAACATAGGTTACAAATGTAGTCGTTTTATTTTTTATTTTATATTTAAAAAAGGTGGGATTCTTATGGAAGAAAAGTATCATATAACTGACTCAGAGTGGGAAATAATGAGAGTTGTATGGGCAAATAATGAAGTTACGAGCAACTTTGTTTTTGAAGTGCTGGGAGAAAAGATGAACTGGAAGCGGACGACGGTTAAAACACTGCTTAATAGACTTTTGGAGCGAAAAATTTTGAAGAAGCGGGAAATTGGAAATAAATATCTTTATTCCACGGAATACACAGAAGAGGAAGTAGCTAAAATTTATATTTTAGGAACTTTTAAAAAGATTTGCAATACAAAAGTTGGAAAAATGATAGCTTGTGTGATTGAAAATAGTGAGCTAAGTTTTGACGATTTAGAAATTATTTTAAAAGCGGTGGAAGTAAAAAAAGAAAGTGCAGTTTCAAAAGTTTTGTGCAAATGTTTGAAGGGACAGTGTAATTGTGAAAAAAATGGGCATTTGCATATTTAGAAAAATTTTTAAAAAAATTTTTAAAAATAAAGGAGATGGAAAAATGGAAAATTCAGAAAAAAACAAAAAAAGTTTACACAGTCACTGGAATGAATTGTGCGGCGTGTGCTTTGACAGTTGAAAAAAAGCGGTAAATAAATGCGATGGAATTGATGCAACTGTAAATTTGGCAACTGAAAAAAATGACTGTGAACTTTGATGAAAAATAAATATAATTTTGAAAAAAATTAGAGAAATAGTTGAAAAAGAGCGGATATGGACTTATTGAAAAATCTCTGAAGAAGAAAAAAAGTTAAGATGTATCAGGATAAAATAAAAGAAATGAAAAATAAATTGATTCTTGCAATTATTTTTTCTGTACCGCTACTTTATATTTCGATGGGACATCATATGATGGGAGCACCAGTTCCAAGATTTTTAAATCACAAGGAACATCCACTAAATTTTGCATTGGCACAATTGGTATTTGTTATACCGATTATATATGCAGGAAGGGATTTTTTCACACACGGAATAAAAAATATTTTTAGAAAATCTCCAAATATGGATTCGCTTATTGCAATGGGTTCAGGAGCAGCTTTGGTTTATAGTTTAATTTCGACAGCTGCAGCGATATTGGATCCCCAAAATGCACATCATTACGCAATGGACTTGCACTATGAGTCAGCTGGGATTATAATAACTTTAATTTCGTTAGGAAAATTATTGGAAGCTAGAACGAAAGGTCAAACTTCGTCAGCAATAAAAAAACTGATTGGATTGCAGCCAAAAAAAGCAAAAATCATTGAAAATGGTGTGGAAAAAGAAGTTATGATAGAAAATTTGAGTGTTGGAAATATTGTTGTTGTAAAACCGGGAGAAAAAATAGCAGTTGATGGAATTATAACGGAAGGAACTACATCGGTTGATGAATCAATGTTGACTGGAGAAAGTTTGCCAGTTACAAAAAATGTGGGAGATAAAGTTGTTGGCGGAAGTATAAATAAAAATGGAAGCATTAAATTTGAAGCGACAGAAATTGGGAAAAATACAATGTTGTCACAAATAATAAAATTAGTGGAAGAAGCTCAAGGATCAAAAGCACCGATTTCACGAATGGCTGATACTGTTGCTGGATATTTTGTTCCGATAGTTATAGGAATTGCGGTAGTTACTGGACTTGCGTGGTACATTTTTGATGCGGGATTAGTTACATCACTTTCATTTTTTATTTCAGTTTTAGTAATTGCCTGTCCGTGTGCATTGGGACTTGCCACACCTACATCTATAATGGTTGGAACTGGAAAAGGAGCTGAAAACGGAATACTTATTAAAAGTGGAGAAGCTTTGGAAACAACTCATAAAATAAAAACGGTCGTATTTGATAAAACTGGAACAATTACCGAAGGAAAACCTGTTTTGACGGATTTTGTAACTTTTGGTAAAAATTATTCGGAAAAAGAGCTACAAAAAATTGCGGCTAGTGTGGAAAGAAAATCGGAACATCCGTTGGCACAAGCTGTGGTAAATGGAATTTTAGAAAAAAATGAGTTTTTGGAAAATGAATTTTTTGATTGTGAAAGTTTTCGTGCAATGCCGGGATATGGGATTAGAGTGAAAGTGAAAATTGATGGAGAAGTTAAAGAAGTGCAAATTGGGAATAAAAAATTGATGGATAACAGAAAAATTGATACAGAAATTGCACAGAAAGATTACAATGAGTTTTCTGGCGAAGGAAAAACGCCAATGTATATGTCGATTGAAAAAGAACTTGTGGCACTTATAGCAGTTGCCGATGTGATTAAAAAAACAAGTGCTAATGCAATTCGTGAACTTCATAAAATGGGAATAAAGACGATAATGCTCACAGGAGACAATGAAAAAACAGCAAAATTTATTGCAAAACAAGCTGGGATAGACGAAGTGATTTCAGATGTGCTGCCACACCAAAAGGCTTCTAAAATTAAAGAATTACAGGAAAATGGTGAGTTTGTAGCAATGGTGGGAGATGGAATAAATGATTCTCCGGCACTGGCTCAAGCAAATGTTGGAATTGCGATTGGAAGTGGAACGGATGTTGCGATAGAATCGGCGGATATTGTGCTTATTAAAAATGATTTAAAAGATGTGGCAAGAGCTATGAAATTAAGTAAAGCTACGATTATAAATATAAAGCAGAATTTGTTCTGGGCCTTTTTTTACAATGTGATTGGAATCCCAATTGCAACAGGAATTTTTTACGCTTTATTTAATGGACCTAAATTAGATCCAATGATTGCAGCTTTTGCGATGTCATTTAGCTCGGTTTCAGTTTTGGCAAATGCATTGAGATTGAAATTTTTAAAAATTATAAATAATCATAGTTAATCAAAAAAATTAGTAATTAGCAAGAGGTTAAGACCTCTTATTATTTTTTTTGATAAGAATAAAAAAATTTTTTTATTAAAAATAAATAAAAAAATTATCTTTACTTTATCTAAATAATTGTTGGATTATTGTTTGTTTTTTTCTTTATTAAAAATTGAAGATAACTAAAAAAAGTTTTTAAAAAAATTTAAGAAGTTTCTTGTTTTTCTCCAATTCTTAGGTTATAATACTAATAAAAAAATAAAAAACAAATAAAATTGAAAAAAACTGAAAAAAATCTATTATCCGCTCGCTCATTTAAAACTATTCTTGATAATTTTTTTATGGATTTTTTTAATTTTTAAGAAAAGAGAGGTAAGAATTATGACAAATGATTTGAGAATTATGAAAAAAGAATTAAAATCGTTTGCAAAAAGAGTTAAAGATTTTAAATATACCGATTCAGCATGTATCACTTTCCTGCTTACTGGGCTAATAATGCTTAGCGGTATTTCATTTAATCTTTACTCAGATGAAATCAAGACACAGCAGGAAGCGATAAACACGTCAATATTCAAGCTGCAAAAGGACTTTAGGCATGCAAGGCAGGAAAACAATAAACTTTTGAGAAATACGAATTTAGAATTGATTCAGTTAATGGAACAGGGGGATCATGTAGTAAAATCACCTTGGGGCAGTTTTCAGTTCGGCTCAAACTACATGTATAACGACTGGAAAGGGACTTATAAAGGTCGTGGAGATAAAAGGGAAGCAGTGAAGTATGCCAGGGAAAATGACAAGTTCAGGACTTATGCAGGAGCAAAGCAGGGGACTACTGAGTTGAAAAGGGTTATTGAACCAATTTCAGCGGTACCTGTGGATGCTGCGGTTAGACCTAAAGATATTTATAAAACTGCTTTGAGTATTAATTTACCGAAGATTGGAGCACCACAAAAATCGGATTTGAATGTTCATGTGGAAGATCCTTTGGAAATACCGAGAGTTAATATAAAAGATCCAAATAGAATTATAAATGTAATTTCACCTAATGCTCGTCCATTTTCTGCGTTTAGTTGGGGATGGAGAGATGTAATTAGAGGTACTTATATACATCAATCAAGTTACGGTACTATACCAAATGCTCATGACAGTACATTTGATGATGCAATTACTGAAAATATTAATATAAATGGTGGTACTTATTGGACAGGAGTTGATCCAGACACAAAAAAGGCTGCTAATATTACTAAATGGTCAAATGCTACACAATTTGATTTTTTTCTTCTTTTCCAAGAATTCCTTATAATTTTTCCTACTAGTGGATTAATACCATACTTTTCTGATTTTTATAATAGTGATTTTCAAAATAGTAATGGGTTAATTAACAGTCGTCATGCCGCTATAGCAACTAATTATGGTGGACGTTGGACCAATGAAAGACCTGGTGGAGGAACTCCAGGAAATGTATTTTATAATTCGATATATCATATAAAGGGAGATTCTAGTAAAGGTTCTGAAGCATTTCATGTAGTAGGAGATGTTCATTTTTCCAATGTAGAAGTTTATTTATATGGTTATGCTGCTTTTATTAATGCTGAATCTTTTCGTGGTGGAATAACAACGATGGATAATGTTAGAATTAAGTTGTTAGAAGATAATAATACAGTATTTAATATACAAGGACCTGGTTATCAAAATGATATTCAAGATGGGTATGAAGGTAAAAAATATGCTACTAAATTTTTTGGAAATGCAGATATTACAGTTGATAGTAAAGGAAATACAATTTATGCTGTCAATAATTATAGTACAGGAACAGAAATTTCAAATACAGGTGAGCTAGTATTTAATGGAGCTTCAAATATTGGATTTTCGTTTTTAACATATGTTCCAGATAAATCAAAATTTATTGATACTATTGTTCCGAATTGGAGGACTAATCCTGGAATAACAGGTGAAAAAGGTGATATTGATGCTTATAAACCTTGGGTAAGAACATCAGTAGATAATCCAATAAAAATGTATGGTGATGAAAATGTGGGTATATTCTTTAGTAAGAGAGCTTATAATGGGAATGGGAATGTAAATGTAGGTTTACACCAAGGAACTTTTGAATTATATATGACTATAGGTGATCAATTAAATTCATCAGGAAATCCTGAACAATTACCTGCTGGTCAGTTAAAAAAAGATGGTTATACATCGACAACTGTAGATGGGAATGTTGGAGTTTTTGCTAAATCGGGTCAAAGAAAAGGAATAGAAATAGTAGGAACTGCTACTGAAAATATTATTCCTACAACTCCTGTAATATGGGACTATACATTGAATAAGTTAATTCCTATGGTTATGAGTTCTGGATTGACTACTCAAGCTATCTATTCATCTGATGCTATTCATGATTTAGAAATGGAAAAATTTAATATAACATTTGGAAAATATGCTAAAAATGGATTTATGTTTTTAGCTGATAATGGAACAGTTATTGATATTAAAAATGGTAGTCAAACTGATTTTTCTGATGGGGTGAATGGGGCAACAACCAATCAAGCTGATACAGGAACAGGCACAATAGTGGGTTATGCAAATGGTCTTTGGAAAACAGCCGATACTCTATTGAAGAGTGATTCGGGCTATTCACTAGAAGGATTGCCAACAGAAATTAAAGTTGCTCAAAATTTAACAATGGTAAGCGATAAAGGTATTGCATACTATGCGGATAATGGTGGATTAATAAATGTAAATAGTGCGACTACAACAGCGAAAGGTTATGGTTCTGTAATTGGATATGCAAGTGGTACAGGTACATCAGGAACTAGTACTAAAAAAAGTACTGTTAATTTTTCAGGAGCGATTACTGCAGACGATAGTATTTCAAGTCCATTGGCTACAAAAATTACTGAAAAATATACTAATATTGGTGCTTATGCAAAAAATGGTGGTGTTGTTAAAGTAACTGGAAAAGCAACCATAAACGGTATTGGTGGATTTGCAGATAACGGAGAAGTTAATTTATTAAATACAGATAATACAATAAAAACTGTGAAAAATGCTGGATTAGTAGCTAAAAATGGCGGAAAAGTAAATTTCAATGGTGGAACTATTACGATAGACAATGATGCTTCGGTAACAGGTATGACAAATACTAATGCTACGCCATTCTACGCAAAGGCTTCAGGAGGTACATCAGGAACTATAGTTTTCCAAAATAATCCACTAAAATCAAATAAATATGATACAACAATAATCAAAATGTTCGATGGAGTGGTAATAGCTGATGATCCTAGCACTTATTCGAAAACAATCGATGGAACAAGTAGATATCAAGGATTAGAAAATGTAACAGTAGAAATAAATAGCAATGATGTAATTATGGGAGTTTATGACGATAATGGAAAAGCTACTCGTACTTGGTATAATAGCGCTGATACAGGAACATCAACATTTACTGACGGATTAGAAGGAGCAAACCAATTTGGTAAGATAACATATGCAAATGGTGCAACATTCTATACAGTAGTATTAAAAAATGGTAAATTAGATGTGCAGGCACCAACAGTATCATTAGACAACATAGGTGATAAATACAACGGAATAAAAATGGCAAATGAGCTTGTAACGATAAGTAATGCAACAACAGTATCAGGAAATATAGCTGGAACAAACCTTAAAGGACAAGGATTATCTATGGGAAATATTTCCAAAGCCACACAAGTAGCGGCTGGGATAACACCAACTAACACAACTTCAGGATTCATCAACAAAGGAACGATAAATGTAACAGGTGGTACAACAGCAGTAGGAATAGCTGGAATAAATGTAAGCTATGGAACAATTAATAATGACAAAACTGGAAAAGTAACGGTAGACAATGGTGCAGGACTTTATGCAACAAATGGAAGTAAAATTGTAAATGATGGTACAGTAACTGTAAGCGGAAAAGGAGTAGGAATAGCAGGACTTGGAACAGGACAGACAAAACAAGATTACGGTACTGATGTTGCAGATGGAACTGCTGTGGAAATAGTAAATAACGGTACATTAAATGTAGCAGGAGATGAAGCAATTGGCATTTATGCAGAAAACAATACTGGAACAGCGAGAGCAAATGTAAAAATAGATAACACTTCTCCAATTACAGTTGGAACAAAAGGAGTGGGAATTGCATTGGTGTCAACAGCGCCAACAACTGTTTCTTATGGTGCAGAACAAGGTGGTACGATTACATTGACATCTTTAGGAGCAACTGACATTACAACAGGAGTTCAAGGAACAGGAATTTATGCAGAAGATTCCGATGTTAATTTAGGCAGTGGAGATTATGTAATTGAAACTAAAGAAAAAGGAGTGGGAATTTTCGCATCAGGCAACATAAAAGTAAACGGAACACTTGAGTACAAATACAACGGAAGTTCAACAGGAACAGGAATGGGAGTTGTCTACGACCAAGACAAAGCTCCTACTTTAACAAACTACGCCAATGTAAAACTTATAAATTCTACAAATACAACGGGTGGAATGGTAGGACTTTACACAACAGCGGCAGCGGGTAACAAGTTTGTAAATAATGGAAATGTAGAAGGAAAATCAACAGCGCTTGAATTTGGAATAGTTACAAATGGAGCAGATGTGGAAAATACTGGAAAAATAACATTGGGAGATGCGACAAAACAGGCGGAAGCAAATGTTGGTATTTATGCGAAAGCTAAAAATAAGATAACTAATGGCGGAACAATTACAGTTGGAAACAATGCAATTGGAATTTATGGATACAATGTTGATAACAATGGCACAATTAAAGCGGGAGATGATGGAGTAGCCATTTACACTCAAGATGAAGGAACTATAAATTTAAACGGTGGTTCTACAGTTAAAGTAGGCGAAAATCAAGCAGTAGGTGTCTATGCAGTTGGAACTAACCAAAATCTTAATGCAAATGCAGGCTCTACATTTAACATAGGAAATGATTCATTCGGATTTGTAGATGCAGGAAAAGGAAACATAATAACATCATATGCAAATCCAGTAACTCTTGGAAGCGATGCGATTTATGCTTACCAAAATGACAATACAGGAAAAATAATAAACTACACTCCATTGACATCAGCAGGAGATAGAAACTACGGAATTTATGGAAATGGTGCTACTGAAAATTATGGAACAATAGACTTCTCAAATGGAAATGGTAATGTAGGAATTTATTCAACAAACGGCGGAGTAGCGACAAACTTTGGAATAATTAAGGTTGGACCTTCAAACACAAGTGCAAAAGAATACGGTGTAGGTATGGCAACGGGATACTACGATGAAACAACAAATAAAATTTCAAATGAAGGAACAATCATAAACAGAGGAACAATAGAAGTAAGCAAATCCAACACAATGGGAATGTATGCAGTTGGAGCTAACTCGAAGGCGATAAACTATGGAACTATAAACCTATCAGGAAGAGATACAATCGGAATGTACCTTGACAGAGGTGCACATGGTGAAAACTGGGGAACAATTCAAACGACAGTATCAGGACTTAGAGGAGTAAAAGGAATTTATCTTTCAAATGGAAGCTACATCAAGAACTATGGAACAATAAATATAGCAGCTTCAGATATTAAGAGCGCAGGAATCTGGTCAGATATGCAATCACAGGAAAATGCAAAAGAAAATGCAAGTGATAAAAATCCGATAACAGGAGTAAATCAGACAGGAACATCAACACCACTAATGAAAGTAGTTACAGCGGATGACATGAAAGAAATGGGAGGAGTGACAATAAAAGTTCCACCTAGAATGACACCTGTAACAGTGACAGATGCACAAGGAAATGTGCTACCGATAGTAAAAGTTGATACAAATGTTTCAACACCAAATCCAGTGTCAGTAACAGTGACATCGCCATCAGGAATAACAATATTGGATTTGGCAGTAAACAACATGCAAAAATTTCCATCAGCTTCAGAAGCAACAAGTCTTGGAATGTATGTGGATACTTCAGGAGTAAACTATACAAATCCGATACAAGGACTTAATAATTTAGTAGGACTTGAAGATATAAGTTTGTATTTTGGATCGGAAGCCTCGAGATATACAACATCTAAAGTGATAGAAATAGGAGATAATATTTTAAAACCTTACAATGCTGCACTAAGAGGATTTGTTACGGCAGGAACAACATTGTATGTAACTTCACCGAGTCTTACTTGGATGACACAACCAACGAAAGACCTATCAACAGGACTTTTGGATAAAGTATACTTAGTAAAAGTTCCGTATACGGCGTTTGTAAAAGATGGAGATGACCAGACATATAACTTCCTTGTAGGACTTGAAAAGAGATATGGAGTCGAAGGATTGGGAACTCAAGAAAAATTGATATTTGACAAGATAAGTAGTTTAACTGGCGGAGAAGGACACATACTGGCTCAAGCATTTGATGAAATGAAAGGTCACCAGTATTCAAATATTCAGCAGAGAACAAAGGAAACAGGAGATATTTTAAGCAGCGAATTCAGTTATTTACAAAATGAATGGAAAAATCCTACAAAGAATAATAGCAAGATAAAAGCATTTGGTCGAAGAGGAGAATACAAGACAGATACGGCAGGAGTAGTTGACTATACAAATAATGCCTACGGAGTGGCTTATGTGCATGAAAAAGAAGAAGTGATGCTTGGAAATAAATCAGGATGGTATGCAGGAGCAGTTACAAATAGATATGAATTTAGAGATTTAGGAAAATCAAAAGAAGATCAGACAATGATAAAAGCAGGAATCTTTAAGACAATATCGCCAGCAAGTGACCACAACGGTTCATTGACTTGGACAATTTCAGGGGAAGCGTTTGCAGGAATAAACCATATGAAACGAAGATACTGGATTGTAGACGATACATTTGAAGCAAAATCAAACTACGCAACATATGGAGCTGCATTAAGAAATGAACTTGGAAAAGACTTTAGAACAAGTGTGAGAACAAGCATAAGACCATATGGAGCACTAAATTTGGAATATGGAAGATACACAGGAATAAAGGAATATGGACCAGTGGCATTAGAAATAAAAGGAAATGATTACATTTCAGTACAGCCGGAAGCAGGAGTTTCATTCAACTACAGACAGCCTGTGGGAGCAAGAAGCAGCATAAATGCAAGTTTAACAGCTGCATATACAAATGAGCTTGGAGAAGTAAACGATGTTAAGAACAAGGCTAAATTGAGAGGAACGGATGGACCATATTATGAATTACGAGGAGATAAGGAAAATCGTAAGGGAAGCGGAAAATTTGACTTGAATTTAGGATTTGAGAACACAAGATTTGGAGTGACAGTAAACGCAGGATACGATACGAAAGGAGAAAATGTAAGAGGAGGTATCGGATTTAGAGTGATTTACTAATTTAGATAAAAAGTAGATTGAGTTCTATTTTAGAAAAATAGCTTAAATTGTTTGTCATAATATTTAACAAGAAAAATAACTCTTGTAGATTAAAAAAATTTATGGGAGTTATTTTTTTATTTAAAAAAATTAAAAATCAAACTAATTTATTGAAAAAAATCTATATATAGTAAAATCTTTAGTATAGGAGGAAAAATGAAAATTTCAGAGTTTATTAGTGAGAGTGCAATTGAGATCCTAAAGTGGAAGGCGCAAAATTTGGAAGAAGATATGATTTTTCGTGGAATACCTGATGAAAATGGGGTTGTTTGTGAAGTACAAAGCGTAGTTATGGGAGATCTTGATTCTGTTGCGACTGTGTTAGGAAAAATGAAAAAAAATGAAGTTATAATAAGAATTTATCCGACAAATTTAGTGCCGTCTGATGTCGATGTCAAAATTGCGCAAGTTTATGGGGAAGCTGGGGGAGCGTTTTATATTGTTAATGTTGATGTCAGTGAAATAAATGTGGTTGTTTCCCTGAAAAAATTTGAAAAAATAAATATAGATAGTTTTTTTGATAAAAAAGGTGTTATTGAAAAAAATGTTGCAAACTTTGAATTGCGGCATGAGCAATTTGAGATGGCTAAGTGTATTGAAAAAAGTGTGAATGAAAAATAGAAAGCTGATAGTCGAAGCGGGGACTGGAACTGGAAAAGACAATTGCTTATTTATTGCCGACATTGATGTTTGCGATAGAAAAATAATTTAAAAAGTAATTGTTTCAACGAATACGATTAATTTACAGGAGCAGCTTTTGAATAAAGATATTCCGTTGATAAAAAATCTTGGGAGAAGATTTTACTTATCAAATCGTAAAGGGGCGTGGAAATTATCTTTGCAAGAGAAAGCTGTATAACATTGATATTTCTGAAATAGAAAAACGAATCAGAAGAGATAAAAAAACGAAAAAGAAAAATAATAAGAGACTTGATAGAATGGGATAAAAAAATATTGCAAAAAAATGGAGATAAAGGTGAATTAAAATATGAAGTTTCAAGCAAAAATTTGGGAAAAAAAGTGAACAGTGAAGCTGATATGTGTAAAGGTGCAAAATGTCCATATCATTCAAAATGTTATTTTTTTGCAGCTAGAAAAAATATTTCTAATGCGACACTTTTAATCGTAAATCATCATATGTTTTTTGCAGATCTTGCTATACGAAATCAGTCGGGATTTTATACGAATTATTCGATTTTACCAAATTACGATATAGTAGTTTTTGATGAAGCACATAACATCGAAGATACAGCTAGAAATTATTTCACGATAGAAACTTCAAAAATATCTTTTGGAAGACTTATAGGACAAATTTTTAACAGAAAGTCGACAGGAGTGAATAATGCTGGAGTAATTCCCAAATTGTCGGCGTACTTAAATGAAAACTTGGATTTTAATGAATATGAAAAAATCGACGAATTAAAAAGAAGATGTCATTTCAGAATTAAATAAATTTTATGATAAAGGAATGGAAATTTTTAATGCTCTTACTGAGTTTTTTTGCAAGGAAAAAGATAAAAAATGATGTTAAAGCTAAAATTGACAGAAAAAGTTTAATTTCTGATAAAAAAATTTTAAGAAAAATAGTTAAAATGAATGTAAGTTTTAGAGAAAAAAATGGAAATTTGAGTTTAAAAATAAATAAATTTTTTTAAATGCTGTTAATAAATATAAATTGGAAGATAATGAAGGATATATATTTGAATTTACGAGATATTTTGAAAGATTGAAACAGTTTTTTTTAAAAAAAGTTTGAATTTATTTTTTTGAAGGAGAGGAAGAAGGTTATGTCTATTGGACTGAAATTACAACAAAGCGTTCAAATATCAAATTGTATGCGACACCTTTTGACATATCGAAAGAATTAAATGAAAAATTTGATTTCAAAACTTGACAGAATGATATTTACTTCGGCAACTCTTGCTGTTGACAATAAATTTGATTATTACAAAAAAATATTGGACTAAATGGACTGAATAATGAAAAAGATAAAAAAATCAATGAAAGGATAATAAAATCGCCATTTAATTATGAAAAAAACAAATGAAAGTTTTTATTCCTGAAGATGCGCTTGATCCATCAAACTTGGAGTTTATGCGAGATTTACACGATTTTATTGTAAAAAAAGCGTGAAAGCGACGAGAGGACATTGCTTTTTGCTGTTTACTTCTTACAGTGCTTTTAAATTATTTATTCAATAGTTTAAAAAAATTATTTTCCAAAAAGAAGATTATACTTTGATTAAGCAAAATGATCATCCTAGACACGAGATGATAAGACTTTTTAAAAACTTCTAAAAAAATCCAGTATTGTTTGGGACAGATAGTTTTTGGGAGGGAGTGGATGTGCAAGGAAATCAGCTAAAAATGGTAATGATAACTAAATTACCATTTAAAGTGCCAAGCGACCCAGTCACGGAAGCTATTATTGAAAAATATTAAGAAAAAATGGTCAAAAATGCATTTATCGAATATCAAGTTCCACAAGCTGTCATAAAAATTTAAGCAAGGAATTGGAAGACTTATAAGAAGTAAAACTGATACAGGAAATATAATAATTTTAGATAATAGAGTTATAAAAAAAGATATGGAAGCTATTTTTTTAAAAAACTTTGCCTAAAAAAATATTGTAATAGATAAAAAGAAAAAGAATTGATAAAAAAATAATTAAATAATTTAAGAAAGGAGAAAAAGAAAAAAATATGAAAAATAAAAATTTTGAGCCGAGAATTTGTATTTGAAATGAAAAAAATTGAAAAAGAAAAAAAGTTAAGAGAAGTCATTTTGAAAAAAGATTTTTGGGACTTGTTTTGCTTTTTTTCTGCTTTGGTTTTTTTATAGAATATTCAAAGTTAAAAGTTGATTACAAAATTGGAAGCGTGGCATCTTCTGACATCATCGCACCAAAAGATGTGATTTATTTGACGGATTTGGTCGATGATATTCTTCAAGATAGAATACTTCAGACGACAACACCTGAATTTGACAGGATTTCGGGAATGAATAAGCAAACTTTGGTTAATATAAATAAATTTTTTAGGGAAATTAATCTTCTGCAAAATGCTCCAGATGACGAAATACAGAGTTATGTTCACAGAAATAAATATAACTTTACTCCTGAAGATATTAGAAATTTAATAAAAAAATGAAAAATGTCGAATATACTGGAAATATTGCCGATTATCTCAAAAAAATTTATAGTGCAGGAATATTAAAAAAAGAAGATTTGGAAAAAAATTGTGAGAAAAAAAGATCTAGAAATAGATTATTTAGATATGAAATTACTTGAAAATTTTGTGAAGCCAAATTTAAAAATTAATGATAAAGAAACTGAAAAAAAGTAGCAGACAGCATTGATTTTTTTGCGAAATAGAGAAATTAAAATTTACAAAGGGGACATTATTTTTAAGAAAAAGGCGAAATTATTGATGCTAATACTTATTTGAAATTAAAAAAATTAAATCTTGTAAGAACGGAAGATAAAGTAAAAAAAGTGGTTGGATTAGTTTGTACATTTTTAATTGCAACAACTTTACTTTATTATGTTTTGAAAAAAAATTCGAGAAAGGTTGTTGAGTCAAATGTGTATTTTGCAGTCTGTATAACGCTTATTATATTAAATTTAGTATATGTTTATTCATTTAATAAATTTCCGCTTATCGTGTATTTAATTCCATTTTCAACTTTGCCAATTATAGCGACAATTTTAGGAGATAGGATGTTTGCAGCGATAATTACATTTATGGATATGATAATTTTGTCAAGAGAAGAATTTTGGCTATTTATAATGATAGCGATGACTCTTGCGGCAATTTATAAAGCGGACAAATTGGCAAATAGAAGCAATATAATAAAAATTAGTCTATTTTTAGGGATTTTTCAGTCAATAATTACTTTTAGTTATGGAATGGTCAATCAGATGGAAATAACTCTTATAGGAGTTTTAATAATAGAATCTGTCGGTTCTGGTATTTTAACAGGAGTTTTGACTGTGGGACTTCTTCCATATTTTGAAAATACTTTTGATATTTTGACCGATATGAAATTGCTGGAATTAAGCGATTTTTCGCATACTTTGTTAAAACAGCTGCTGCTTAAAGCGTCTGGGACATTTCATCACAGTATAATGGTCGGAGCTCTTGCAGAAAGTGCCGCAGAATCAATTGGTGCAAATGCGACATTTGCCAGAATAGCTTCGTATTATCACGACATCGGAAAGATGAAAAGACCAGAATTTTTTGTGGAAAATCAAGGTGGCGGAATAAATCCACACAATAAGATAAAACCGTCATTAAGTGCATTAATTTTAACTTCTCATACAAAAGACGGCTACATTATGGGAAAAGAAAACAAACTTCCAAAAGAGATATTAAATGTGATATTGGAACATCACGGAACGACTTTGACTCAATATTTTTATTACAAAGCGTTAGAAAATGGAGAAGATGTTGTTGAGAGCAACTTTAGATACAGCGGACCAAAGCCATCGACAAAAGAATCTGGAATCATACTTTTAGCAGATACTGTGGAAGCCGCAACTCGTACGCTTGAAAATAAAAGTAAAGAAAATATTGAGCGTTTTATCAGATATTTAGTAAAAAACTAAAATTGAAGATAATCAGCTGTCAGACGCAAATCTTACATTAGGAGAAATTGAAAAAATAATTCAATCATTCGTTGTGACACTAAAAGGTGTGTATCACGAAAGAATTAAATATCCAAAAATGGATGAAAAAATCAAAAAGTAAAGTTAAAGAGAAAAAGATAAAGATAAAGATAAAGAAGAAGAAAAAGAAAAAGAAAAAAAGAAAAAGATAGTGATAAAGATAAATAAAAAAATTAAAAAAATAAAAAGAAAAGAGAGAAAAAAATGTTAGATGTAGATATAAGTTATGATATACCAGAAATAGATGATTTTTTTTGATGAAGAAAAAAATAAAAAGAATTTGTGAATTATATTTTAAAAAGATGAAAAAAAGAAGAATATGATAAAAACGAGTATTATTTGTCAATTCTAGTTACGACGAATGAAGAAATTCAAAAGATTAACCGTGAATACAGAAATAAAGATATGCCAACAGATGTGATTTCTTTTGCATACAATGAAACGGAGAATTTTGGAGAAATAAATATGCTTGGAGATATTGTAATTTCAATTGACAGAGTAAAAGAACAGTCAAGCGAGTATGGACATTCTGACAAAAGAGAGTTTTTTTATGTGTTGTGTCACGGAATGCTTCATTTATTGGGTTATGATCATATTGATCCAGATGATAAAGTTGTTATGAGAAAAAGAGAAGAAGAAATTTTAGCTGCATTCAATTATGAAAGAGATTAAGATCTAAAAAATGGGAAGAAGGTGTAATTTTATGGCAGATGAGAGAGAAAACAAAACAACAAAAAGATGACGAAAAAGAAAAAAATTTAAATAAAGAAAAATAAAAAAAGAAGAAAAATAGAGAAAAATAAAGAGAATAAAGAAATAAAAAAAGAGAATAAAGAAAAAAATAGAAGAAGAAAAAAAGTAAAAGAAGAAAAAGTAAAAAGAAGAAAAAAATAAAAAAACAGAAAGAAAAAAAGGAATTTTTTCATTTTTTCATAAAAAAGATAGATACAACTGGGACATAAGAAAAGAGCGTGAACACGACAAACGCCTTGTTGAGAGCTTTAATTATGCGATAGAAGGACTAACTTCTGCACTGCAAAATGAAAAGCATATGAAATTTCACATACTTTCTGCAATTTTAATAGTAATTCTTGCAATTTTGACAAATGCGAGTAAAGTTGAAATTTTGCTAGTTTCAATATCCGTTGCTTTTGTAATTATTACAGAACTTATAAATACTGCGGTTGAAGCACTTGTAGATTTGATTTCGCCAGAACGCCATCCACTTGCAAAATTAGCCAAAGATGTCGCAGCAGGAGCGGTTTTGGTCGCAGCAATAAATGCGATTTGTGTTGGATATTTACTATTTTATGACAAATTACTCGATATTTTTGATACTCAGAATAGGTTGCACATAATTGCTGGAAGAAAAGGAAATATTTCGATTTTAATTTTAATTTTGGTTTCGATTCTTGTGATAGTCATAAAGTCGTTTTATAACAAAGGGACTCCGCTTGAGGGTGGAATGCCAAGTGGACACAGTGCGATAGCTTTTGCAACTTTTGGAATTTTGATTTTTATGATAAGTGATGTGAGAGTTTTAATTTTGGTGCTATTTATGGCGGGACTTGTTGCTCAAAGTCGTGTAAAAGCTGGAATTCATAGCATAAAGGAAGTTATTGCAGGTGGAATATTAGGATTTTTGGTCGCATTTGCAATAATGTTTGTTATGATAAAATTTGGAATTTTATATAATTAAAGTTTTTTTAAAAAAATTATTTTTTTTGTAAAGAAAAAAATACTTGACATAAATTGATTTTTTTGTATAATCTTTTTAGTAAATAAAAAAATTTGGAGGAATATTAATGTTAAAATTAAGATTAACTAGATTAGGAAGAAAAAAAGTACCTTTTTTTATAGAATAGCTGCAATGGAAAAATTTATCTAAAAAGAGATGGAAAAAGCAGTTGCTTACTTAGGAACTTACAATCCACTTGCTGAAGATGACAAACAAGTTGTTTTTAAAAGAAGAAGAAATTTTAAAATATTTAACAAAATGGAGCTCAACCAACAGAAACAGTAAGAAGTATTTTAACTAAAGCAGGTGTGGGAAAAAATTCCAAGAAACTAAGAAAAAAATAGTAAAAGAGCGTAAAAGCTCTTTTTGTATAAAGGAAAAAAATATGAAAAATAGAAAAAAATTTTTAGAAGAAATTTTTAGTTTAAGAAATAAAAAAATCGTAGAGAAAAATATTGACGATTTAAAAAAAGAATTTATAAACTTTTTGGGAGAACCTTGCAAAGATAAAAAAATAATCCATATCGCTGGAACGAATGGAAAAGGTTCAACGAGTGCTTTTTTTAGAAAATATATTTTTTTATTCGGGTCATGCTGTGGGAAAAATTTACTTCACCACATATTTTAAAAATATAACGAGAGAATTATTTCAAATAAAAAGATGATTTCTGATGAAAAAATACAAGAATATTATGAAATTGTAAAAAAATTTTAAATAATTTAGAATTAAAAAAATCAATTTTTTTGAAATCACAACTTTTATTGCACTTTTTATTTTTTTGAAGAAGAAAATTTGGAATTTATAATTTTGGAAACTGGATTAGGTGGCAGACTTGATGCAACAAATGTTGTAAATTCAACAATTTGTGCCATAACAAATGTGAGTTTTGACCACATGGCAATTCTTGGGAATACGCTGAAGGAAATTGCTTTTTGAAAAAGGCTGGGATTATAAAAAAATGGAGAGATTTGCATTTTTTTCACAAAAATTTATCTGAACTTGAGAACGAAATAAATAAAAAAACTAAAAAAATCTATTAATGTTTTGAAAAAAATATAAAAAAATATTGATATTGAACTTGATAAAAAAATTTTTATAACAACTGTAAAATTTGAAGATGATAAAAAAACTAAAAAAATTTGAATTGCCACTTTTTTTGGGAAATTTCAAGGAAATAATTTTTTTGCTCTCTTATGAAATTGCAAAACAGTTTGGAATTTCTGACGAAAAATATTCAAAATGGAATTAATCATTTAAAATTGTTTGGAAGATTTGAAATTTTTTTCAAAAAAATCCGTTTGTAATTTTGGATGTGCGCACAACGAAGATTCTATGAAAGTTTTGTTTGAAAAATTTGTCTTTTTATATAAAAAAATGAAGTGATTTTTATTAAATAGTGTAAGGACACTCGCAACTTTAGTTGTGAGATGAATTGCACGAAAATTTTAGTAAGCATATAGGGAAACTTGTATGTAGACACAGAAAGAACTGTGCAACAAAGAAACTGAATTGCTGGGAACTCTTAAAGCTAGTATAACCACAACATAATACTTAAGAGAGAATATGTATAAGTGTGATGGTGGCGAAAGCAGAAAAAATATATTAGATGGTGCAAGGTTAAATTCTAAACATTATGATAATAGACAATCAGCAGCTAAGCCTGAAAAGGAAAGTTCAACGACTATCCCTCGTGAGGGGAGTACAATACAAGCGATAGGTATTGGAAGTGGTTTCGCCTAAGTCCTTGAAATAGGATATGGATAAGATATAGTCTGTGCTTGTTAGAGATAACAAGAAGTTCATAAGATATAAAATCTTTGAGAACTGCATAAGTAGTAGCGCACTTATGTGAACGACGCTTCCCACTGTTGTGGGGTTTTAAAAACTTTAAAAATATTTAAAAATAAATAAAAGATATTACTTTTTTAACAAATAAAATGTAGAGTACATGGTATAATATCTCTGATGAAAAAGGAGATAATATCTATGTATTTAACTTTAAAAACAACAAGTAAAAACATCTTAGTAAAAAAAGGAGTTTAGGAATTTAAAATATTTATCTCATATAGCCAAGAACTTAACTAATGAGGCTATATATAATGTTAGACAATACTATTTTGAAAAATAAAAAAAGTATTTAAGTTATAATGAAAACTATAAAATGCTTAAAAAAATAGTGAGAACTATAAGAAGTTAAATTCTAATATGGCTCAACAAATTCTAAAAAGAAGTAGACGGAAGTTTCAAATCATTTTTTTGGACTTTTAAAACTTGCTAAAAATGGTCAATATAATGGTAAAAATAAAATTACCTAAATATCTTGCTAAAGATGGTTTTTACAACTCTTAATTATAGGTTTTGTAAGATTAAAAGATGATATTCTGATAGTTCCTTATTCAAATTTGTTTAAGAAAAACTCATCAGGAAGTTAAAATTAAGCTGCCACCAGTATTAAAAAGGCAAGAAGATAAAAGAGATTAGAATAATACCAAAAACAACATTCTAGGTACTTTGAAATTCAATATACTTATGAGGTAGAAGAAGTTCAAAGGGAATTAAATGAAAAACAATGCACTAGGAATTGATTTAGGTATAGATAATTTTTGTACTTGTGTAACTAATAATGGAGCATCATTCATAATAGATGGTAGAAAATTAAAAATCAATAAATCAATACTATAATAAGATAAATGCAAAATTACAAAGTATAAAAAGATAAGCAAAAGATTGAGCGAATAACATTAAGACAAAAGAGAATAGCTAGAAAGAGAAATAATCGCATAAATGATTATCTTTCAAAAGCAGCAAGAATAATTATAAATTATTGTCTTAATAATGATATAGGGAAAAATAGTTCTAGGATATAATGAAGATTTTCAAAGAAATTCAAATATTGGAAGTATAAATAATCAAAAATTTTGTAAATATACCATATGGAAAAATTAAGAGATAAATTAATATATTTATGTAAACTATATGGAATAGAAGTTAAACTGCAAGAAGAAAGTTATACATCAAAAAGCAAGTTTCTTTGATGGAGATGAAATTCGATATATGATAAAGAAAAATTCACAAAAATATATATTCAGTGGAAAAAGAATAAAAAAAGAGGACTATATCAAACAAGTGCAGGTAAACTCATAAATGCAGATTGTAATGGAGCATTAAATATATTAAGAAAAAAAGTAAAGTTGTGGACTTAAGCGTCCTATACAATAGAGGTGAGCTGGACATGCCTAAAAAGAATAAGGGTAGTGTAAAAGCTATCAAACTTCTTAGAAAAATTTTTAAATATTTTTTTAAAGATTTTTAGAACCCTGCGACTTTAGTCGTGGGAGGTTCAGAACTTCGATGTTGAAGACAAAGGATTTTGTGCTAATTTTTTTGAGAAAAATTCAAGAATTTTTCAGATAAAATTTTTATAACTTCGCTAAAAAGATGTGACTTACGGAATGTCTTCTTGCGAAATAAAAAAAGAAATCGAAAAAGTTTGAAAATAAAGAGAATTTTTTTAAAAAAATTATTTTTTTGAAGACGACATTTTAGATGCATATAAAAAAAGGCAAAAAAATTGGAAAAAAATATAAAAGCAATTGTTATTTGTGGTTCGTTTTATGAAATTGCAAAAATTTAAAAAAATTGTTTGAAAATAAAAAAATTAAAAAGAATTTGAAATTAAAAAGAATTTGAAAAAAAGTAAAATTTTTTTATTTTTTTAAAAATTAAAAAAATTAGCAAAAAAATTGATGTTGTGGTAAAATATAAAAAGAAGTTTTTTTAGAAAGGATAAAAAGTTATGTTGATAGATAAAATAAAAAGAAGTAAAAAAATTACTGATAAAATAACAGTTGGTAATGGAAAAATATTTCTTATTGCGGGACCTTGCGTGATTGAATCTGAAGATTTGGTCATGGAAGTCGCAAAAAAAATGAAAGAAATTACTGACAAATTAGGTATTAACTACATTTTCAAAGCATCTTTTGACAAGGCTAACCGTTCTTCAATTTCATCTTTTCGTGGACCTGGCATAGATAAAGGTTTGGAAATCTTGGCGAGAGTTAAAGACAAATATGGCGTGGCATTGGCGACAGACATTCACGAACCTTGGCAATGTGAAAAAGCTAAAGAAGTCATTGATTTATTGCAAATTCCGGCATTTTTGTGCAGACAGACAGATTTGCTTGTAGCAGCGGCAGAAACTGGAAAAGCTGTAAATATAAAAAAAGGACAGTTTTTGGCACCTTGGGATATGAAAAATGTCGCAAATAAATTTTGTGAAGTTGGAAATGAAAATATAATGCTTTGTGAAAGAGGAGCAACTTTTGGCTACAACAATTTAGTTGTGGATATGCGAGGACTTTTGGAAATGAGGAAATTTGGATTTCCAGTTGTTTTTGATGCGACACATTCGGTACAAATTCCAGGCGGAAAAGGAGATAGCACAGGTGGAAACAGAGAATATGTTTATCCATTAGCTAGAGCAGCTGTTTCTGTCGGAGTTGACGGAATTTTTGCAGAAGTTCATCCTGATCCTGACAAAGGACTTTCAGATGGACCAAATATGTTAAAATTAGAAAATGTGGAAGAAATTTTGACTAACTTATTAAAAATATGATAAATTAACAAAAGAATTATAACAAATAAAAAAATTAGGAGGAAAAATTATTATGAGTTCAAAATTATTATTGACACCAGGACCTACAAATATACCTGAAAGATATTTAGAAATTTTTTTGGAAAAAGACATTATTCATCACAGAACACCTGAGTTCAGAAAATATATGAAAGAAAATAATGAATATTTGAAAAAAATTTTTAAAACAAAAAATGATGTGGCAGTTGTAACTTCGTCAGGAACTGGAGTTATGGAAGCAGCAGTTGTAAACTTTTTCTCAAAAGGAGACAAAGTTTTGGCAATTAATACTGGATATTTTGGGGATAGATTTAGAAAAATTGCAGAAATTTACGGACTTAATGTAATAAATTTGCAATATGAGTTTGGAGAAAGTTATGAATTATCTGATGTAAAAAAAGTTATTTCAGAAAATCCAGATTTAAAAGGAATTTTGATGACTCACAGCGAAACTTCGGTTGGAATTTTAAACGATGTAAAAGCAGTTGGAGATTTAACTAAAAATACTGATATTATTTTGGCAGTTGACACAATTAGTGGACTTGTGGTAAATGACTTTGATTTTGACGGTTGGGGAGTCGATGTCGCAATAGCGGGAAGCCAAAAAGCCTTTTTAATACCACCAGGATTGGCATTTGTTGCAATTAGTGACAAAGCTGAAAAAGCGATGGAAAAATCTGATTTACCAAAATATTATTTTGATTTGAAACAATATAAAAAATATTTTGACGATAATAACGAAACTCCATATACTCCAGCAATCGCTCTAGTTCTAGCACTTAATGCGTCATTAAAAGATTTGGTAAATAAAGGAATTGAAAATATTATTTCTGAAAAACGAAATCTAAGAAAATATATTGAAGAAAAAGCACAAAACTTAGGATTTAATTTACTTGTAAAAGCAGAAGAAAATAGAACAAATACACTTATTTCAATTTATAGGGAAGATATTGTCATAAAATCAATAATTTCGGCTTTGGAAGAAAAAGGATACACAGTTACAGGTGGAAAAGGAAAATATGCACAAAGCCTTATGAGAATTGGAATCTTGGGAGAAATTTCAAAAGAACAAATTGACAACTTTTTTGTAATTTTTGAAGAAGAAGTGAAAAAACAGCTGGGAAAATAGGAACAAGAAAATAGATTGGAGAGATGAATGAAGCCGTATTTATTTAAAATCGGAGGATTTGAACTTAGAATATATAGTCTTATGTATATTTTGGCTTTTTTATGTGGAATATTTATTGGACTTGCTGACGATGTGGCAGAAAAGCGGGGAATTACTGATAGAAAAATTATAGAAGATTTTGCATTTGCAACAATATTATCAGGATTAATTGGTGCTAGAATTTATTATGTAATTTTTAGATTTTCTGATTACATTGGAAATCCACTTTCCATATTTTATGTTTGGCAAGGTGGACTTGCGATTCACGGTGGAATAATAGGTGGATTTATAGGAGCTTATCTGTTTGCCAAAAAAAGAAAAATTAATTTATGGGTTTTAACGGATATGGCAGTTGGAGCGTTACTATTTGGTCAATTTTTAGGTCGTTTTGGAAACTTGGCGAATGGAGAAATTCATGGAGTGCCTACATTTACACCACTTAGCGTTATTTTTTCTGGAAGATTTAACGAATGGTGGACGCAATATCAAGCGATGGGTGCTGATATGCAAGCAAAATTTAAAGAAGTTGTACCTTGGGGAATAACATTTCCACTAGATACACCTGCAGGTTCAGAATTTCCAAATTTGCCATTGCATCCAGCGATGTTATACGAAGGATTTTTAAATTTAATAGGATTTATAATTTTATGGTTTTATTTTAGAAAAAAAGAAAAAAATCCTGGAGTACTGACAATGATTTATTTGATAATGTATGCGCTTATAAGAATGTTTGTAAGCACATTTAGAGCTGAAGATTTGAGATTTCCAGGAACTTCGATAAGAATGCCTTATTTAATAAGCATTGTTATGATTATTGGTGCAATAATTGGAATAATATATTTTAGTAAACCTGAAAGAAAAATTCGTTCCAATTGAAGAAACAAAGACAAATTCAAGTTCAAATGAAAATGAAGAAACACAAAAAGTTGATTTGAATAACGAAAAAAATTTTCTGAAAATGATACAGCAAAAAGATTCTGATAAAAAAAGAAATTAAAAATATAAAAAAATAAAAAAACTATTTTAGAGTTATAAAAAAATTTGACTTTAAAAATAGTTTTTTTCTTTTTTTGTTATTGCTTTTTAAATTTAAATTTTAATAAAATTTATAAAAAAATTATTAAAGTACTGAGAGAGTTTTTTTAGGAATTTTATTTCGTTTTATTTTTTTAATCGTTATTTTTGACGCTTTTGTTATTTTTTTCCTGATTTTTTTCCACGATTATCTATTAGAGCTTCAATGCCATCTTTTTCATATTTTTTTACCCAAGCATAGATTTGCTGATATGAAATACCAAATTTTTTTTAACAGTTTCGTTGTAGTTATGATAGTTGGCAATACAATATTCCACAATACTGACTTTTTTTCCCTAAATCAATTCTTATATGTTTTTTTACGATGGACAATATTTCCATCCAAATCTCTATTTTTTTTCTATAATCTCGAATCCAATAATTTAATACGCTAACTGAAGAAATGTTATAATTTTTTTACAAACATCAAATAAAGAACTTTGACCATTCAAATATTCTAAAAACAGCTTTTTTTCACGGAGTTCTTTTTGAATAATGTCTGTTTTTTTCTGGAGTAGAAATGCTTTTTTTTCGCCTAATTCAATGTATTTTTCCAAGCGGTAAGGGCAGATTTTGAAATGCCATATTCGTTGGCAACATTTCTGACGCTCTCATTTTTTTCTAACACTTTTTTTACAAGTTCGATTTTTCAGTTCGTTGGATATTTTTGATTTTCTTCCCATTAAATAGTCCTTTCCATTAATTTTTGAAAAAAACAACCACTTCACTGAAAGAGTAGTCAATTTTTTTAATATAATTTACAAATAAATATATTTAAATTAGATAAAAATACAGAAATAAAATGGGCGATACTTCCTAGCATTACAAAAAAATATGCCAAATCATATGATTAAATTTACATATTTTCCATTGGTAAAAAAATAGTGCCTAATGAATATAGAAGACCACCTATTATAAGGAAAAATTAATGATACTTTATTTATATGTGTTATTAAACTTCCCCAAGCTATTACAATCATCCATCCCATAAAAAAAGATATATTAAAGTGGAAAGCAGCTTAAATTTTTCCAGTAAAAAAAGACTTTAAATAAAAATTCCTAAAAAAACAAGTTATCCATTGTAAAGCTAAAAATAATTTTATTTATAGGAGAATCTACAACAAGACATAAAAAAAGGTGTATATGATGCTGCAATTAAAATATAAATTGCAGAGTGATCCAATATTTCAAAAATTTTTTTTGCAATACCTGGATGTAAACCGTGATATATGGATGACATTGTATAAAGTACAATAAGTCCAAATCCAAACAGCATAAACGAGATAATAGCCCATATATTATGTGCCCAGCTAGCTCTTATTGTAAGCGCAAAAAGTGCAATGATTGATAGCCCTGAACCTACAGTGTGACTTACAAAAATTTGCTATTTCCTCCATGTGTAAATGTTTCGGCGTCTTTATTATTTATTTTTTTGAAACTTGATTTTTGTTAACCGTTTTTTTCATAAATTTTCCTCTCAAATCAAAGTAAATATAATATTTATATATATTATACATAATAATACCATAAAAGATTTTATTAAGTATTTTTACCTTATAAAAATAATTACATCTATAATTAGAATTTTAACAAAAAGATAGCAAGAAGTCGTAGGCTTTCTATAAGTGGGAGATGAATTGCTTTTTGTAAAAATTGAAAAAAATGATACACTTATGATACAATTTTTTTGTATAAAAATATCAAAGAGAAATCATTAATGATAAAAATCTCTAAAGAAATAATTAAAAAAATAATATTCAAAAATCAAAAAGGAGGTGTAATTTTATGAAATATAATTTGGCATTCAAATACAGAATTTATCCAAATAAGGAGCAGGAATTATTGATAAATAAGACTTTTGGATGTGTTCGTTTTGTTTACAATACGATTTTTGTACACTGCGAATAAATTTTATGAAGAAACTGGAAAAAAATAAAAATAATTACACCTGCTAGTTTGAAAAGTGAAAATCAATTTTTAAAAAGAAGTAGACAGCTTGGCACTTTCAAATGCTCAATTGAATGTAAAACGATCATTTACGAATTTCTTTCAAAAGAGGGCAAAATTTCCAAGATTCAAATCTAAAAAGAATACTGTTAAAAAGTTACACGACAATTGTGTGAACAATTCGATACGAATTGAGGAAAAACAAATATTTGATTTTTGCCAAAATTGAAAAAAAGTTAAATTAAAAATATCATAGAGAAATACCAAAGGATTATAAAAATAAAGTCAGTAACATTGACAAACAGTAATGGAAATTACTATGTTTCTATTTTTGACGGAATTTGGAAAAGGAAATTCAAAAAGGTAGCTAGTAATGATAAAGTGATTGGACTTGATTTTTTTCAATGCCTGAATTATTTGTCAGTTCTGAAAACCAAAGAGCTGATTATCCAAAAATATTTTAGGATATTGGAGAAAAAAATTGAAAAAAATTACAGAAATCATTATCAAGAAAAAGTGAGATTTTCTAAAAAATTGGTATAAATAAAAAAATGAAAATATCAAAAATTATATGAGTATATCAAAAAAATTGTCGAAGAGATTTTTCTACATAAATTGTCGAAAAAATTGTCTGAAACATATAATGTTGTGGTTGTTGAGGATTTGAATATGAGAGGGATGAGCCAGGCATTAAATTTTGGGAAAAGTGTAGGAGATAATGGATGGGGAATGTTTTTGAGGATGCTTGAGTATAAACTGATGTTTTTAGGGAAACAATTTTTGAAGATAGATAAGTGGTTTCCATCGTCGAAAACTTGCAGTAGATGTGGAAATGTTAAAGAGGAACTGAAATTATCAGAAAGAAGTTATAAATGTGAGTGCTGTGGAATTGAAATTGATAGAGATTACAATGCGGCACTGAATATAAAAAACATTGGAAAAGAGATGTTGAAATATTAGGAAATAAAAAGACAGGGTAGGAACTACCCGAAGAGCTTGGTAAATATATTTGGCTAGCAAAAGCAGGTACTTCCCAAGAAGCTCCCGCTTCTAAAAGTGGGAGTAGTTCACCAGGGAGAAAAGATGGATTTCTTTATTGAATGAATTAAAACAAAATCATAAATTGGTAGTTACATTGGAAAGCGGACAAAAAGAAGGAGGATTTGGGGCAAAAATCTCTAGTTTCTACGGTACTTCTGACATGAAAGTGCTTAATGTAGGTTCTAAAAAAGAATTTACTGATGAAGTTCCTTATGATGTATTTTTTGAGGAAAATAGACTTACGAAAGAACAAATTGTTGAGGATATTTTTAAAAAAATATTAAAATAAAAAAATAAAAAAAGAGAATAAATTTTTATTCTCTTTTTTTGTAAATTTTTACAAATACAAAATATTTTTAAACTCTGCTTGTTGTCCCATTTTCAAATTTCTTTCTGTCATTGGCTTTTCAAATATTTTTTTCTAAGTCTTATTGAATTTGGAGTAATTTCCACAAGTTCGTCAGTTTCGATGTATTCAAGGGCTAATTCAAGAGTAAATTCTTTTGGTGGTGCTAATTTCACGGCGTCGTCACTTCCAGCAGCCCTCATATTTGTAAGTTTTTTACCTTTGCAGACATTTACAACTAAGTCATTTTCTCTTGAATGTTCTCCAACAATCATTCCTTCATAAACTTCTACACCAGGCCCAATAAATAGAGTACCTCTTGCTTGAAGATTATTTAGCGCATAACCTAAACTTGTTCCAGGTTCCATCGCAATTAAAACTCCACGATGTCTACTTGTAACTTCCCCTTTAAAAGGTTCATAGTCAAAGAATGAATGGTTTAAAATTCCAGTTCCTCTTGTTTCAGTCAAAAATTCGTTTGTGAATCCGATAAGTCCTCTTGACGGCACTTTAAACTCAAGTCTTGTATAACCGTCAGTTCCTTGATTCATATTAACCATTTCCCCTTTACGAAGTCCAAGTTTTTCAATAACAACTCCGACAAATTCATCAGCAACATCAATTATAGCAAGTTCAATCGGCTCCATTTTTTTACCATTTTCTTCTTTGTAAATAACTTCTGGTTTTGAAACGGCTACTTCATAACCTTCTCTTCTCATATTTTCCAATAAAATAGATAATTGCAATTCACCTCTACCTTTTACGATAAACGCATCAGGAGAATCAGTCATTTCAAGACGCATACTTACATTGTGATTAACTTCTTTTTGAAGTCTCTCCAAAATATTTCTAGAAGTTACAAATTTTCCATCTTGTCCAGCAAAAGGTGAATCGTTTACTAAAAAGGTCATCGCAAGTGTTGGCTCATCAATGTCAATCAATGGAAGTGGTTTAGGATTTTCTCTATCTGCAACAGTTTCTCCTATATTAATTTTATCAATTCCTGCAATTGTCACAATATCTCCAGCTAGTGCTTCTTCCATTTCAATTTTTTTAAGTCCGTCATATCCATAAATTTTAGAAATTTTTCCATTTACCAAATCTCCGTTTCTCTTAATAAGAGTAACTTCTTCATTTTTAGAAATTTTTCCGTTATAAATTCTTCCAGTTCCAAGTTTTCCGACATATTCATCATATTCTGTATTAGTTATTAGCATTTGAAGTGGTTCAGCTGCGTCTCCTTCAGGATCTTCAACATGTTTCATAATCATGTCGTAAAGTGGTTTCATATCTTTATTTTCATCTTCTAGCTCGATTTTAGCATACCCATTTTTTGCTGAAGCGTAGACAACAGGGAAATCTAGTTGTATGTCGTTTGCTCCAAGTTCAACAAATAAATCGAATACTGAATCCACAACAGCGTCAGGATCAGAATTTGGTCTGTCAATTTTGTTTACGACTACAATTGGTCTTAGTCCGTGTTCTAGCGCTTGTTTTAATACATATTTAGTTTGCGGCATAACTCCTTCAAAAGCATCAACTAAAAGCAAAACAGAGTCAACCATTTTTAATATTCTCTGTACTTCTCCACCAAAATCCGCATGTCCTGGTGTATCGACGATATTTATTTTATATTCTTGATAGTGAAATGAAGCGTTTTTAGAAAAAATTGTAATTCCTCTTTCTTTTTCCAAATCATCACTATCCATCACTCTTTCATCAACTTTTTCGTGTTCTCCAAATGTTCCAGCCTGTTTTAAAAGTGCATCCACAAGCGTAGTTTTCCCATGATCGACATGGGCAATAATTGCAATGTTTTTTTAATCTTATTCATTCTTTTTACTTTTCTCCTTCTATTATTATTTATTAATTTATTATTTTACAACTTTTATTATTATATCACATTATTAAATTTTTTTGTATTTTTAATTGACAAAAATTATTCTATAATAATCAATTCTTTTTGACTTTTATTCAAAACTTCACATCCATTTTTAGTTACAACGACATCATCTTCGATTCTAACTCCGCCAAATCCATCAAAATATAGTCCAGGTTCAACAGTCACAATCATATTTTCTTCAAGTTCTAAGTGCTGAGCTTTAGACAAATACGGCAATTCATGAATTTCAAGTCCAATTCCGTGTCCCAATCCATGTCCAAAATATTCTCCTAAATTTTTGCTCTCAAAGAAATCTCGCACAGCTTTGTCAATTTCATCTGTATACATTCCAGCTTTAATCGTTTTAATTCCAAGAAGTTGTCCAGCTAAAACTGTGTTGTAAACTTCTTTATGTCTATTTGTAATATTTTGTCCATAATATACAGTTCTTGTGATGTCAGAAACATATCCGTCGTAATATGCTCCAAAATCCATTGTAATAAATTCGTCTTTTTGAATTTTTTTGTCACTTGCAACTCCGTGTGGCATGGCAGATCTTAGTCCACTTGCGACAATTGTATCAAATGATCTGTCAGAAGCTCCCTAATTTTCTTTTGAGTGTATTCCAAATGAGCTGCAATCTTTTTTTCAGAAACTCCTTCTTTAATTATGCCAAGCACTTCGGTAAAAGCAATATCACTTATTTCAATAGCTTTTTTAATAATTTCGATCTCTTTTTCAGATTTTTTCATTCTTTGCAAAATCAATTCATTTCCCACAGGAGTAAGTTTTGAACTGAAATTTTCTTTTATTGTTTGATAAAGCGCAAATGAAACATTGTTGTCTTCAAATCCCACATTTTTTAATCCCAATTTTTTTACAAATTCTCCAGCTGATGCAATCAAAGTTCTACTTTCTACAAACTCAAATCCCATTTTTGTCACTTGTTCAGTCGCTTGTTTTTTATATCTAAAATCTGAAAAAAAATATTTTTTTTCTTTCGTAACAAGAGCTACTCCCGTAGTTCCAGTAAATCCTGTAAAATATCTAAGATTGTACATATCTGTTAGGAAAAAGTCCGTCGATATTTAATTTTTTTAAAAATATTTTCTAATTTCTGTGTTTTTAATTTCCATATTTTTTTGACCTTCTTTCATTAATTTCATTAATTTCATTAATTTCTTTATTATTATATAATTTTATCACAAAAAAACGGAAAAAAATCAATAATTTTTTTAAAAATTGGTTATATGTTGTTGACTTTAATTTGTAAATATGATAAATTTTATTTATATAAAAAAATTATAAGGAGAAAAATATGGCAAAAGAAAAAGTAGTATTAGCCTATTCAGGTGGATTAGATACATCAATTATCATACCTTGGTTAAAAAATAACTATGATTTAGAAGTAATCGCTTGTTGTGTAGATGTGGGACAAGACGAAGATATGAACGCTGTAAAGCAAAAAGCAATTGAATCAGGAGCTTCTAAAGTTTATGTAGAAGATAAAAAAGCAGAATTTGTAAAAGATTACGCATTTCGTGCATTAAGAGCCGGAGCAGTTTATGAAAATAAATATTTGCTTGGAACATCTTTTGCAAGACCATTAATTTCAAAAACACTTGTAGAAGTTGCTCATAAAGAAGGAGCAAAATATATTTGTCACGGATGTACAGGAAAGGGAAATGATCAAGTTAGATTTGAAACAGGTGTATTTTCATTAGATCCAACAATTCAAATTATAGCTCCGTGGAGAATTTGGGACATTTCATCAAGAGAAGATGCAATTGATTACGCTCAAAGATTTGACATAAAAATAAATGTTACAAAAGAAAAAATTTATTCAAGAGATCAAAATTTATGGCATATTTCACACGAAGGTGGAGATATTGAAGGTCTTGAAAATGAACACAAGGAAGATATTGTCTATGTGATGACAACGCCGCCTGAAAAAGCACCAGATAAACCAACTTATGTAGAAATTACTTTTGAGCAAGGTTGGCCAATTAAAGTTGACGGAGAAGCTTTGGAACCAGTTGACTTGCTTAGAAAATTAAATAAAATTGCAGGAGAAAATGGAGTCGGAGTTATTGATATTGTTGAAAATAGACTTGTTGGAATGAAATCTCGTGGAATTTATGAAACTCCAGGTGGAACACTTCTTATGGAAGCGTTAAAAGATTTGGAAACATTGATTTTTGACAAGGATACATTTGAATTTAAAAAATTAGTTTCAAGAAAATATGCTGATTTGACTTATGCTGGACAATGGTTCACACCGCTTCGTGAAGGACTTGACGCTTTTGTTGACGAAACTTCAAGAAATGTAAATGGAACAATAAGATTGAAATTATATAAAGGAAGCGTAAAAATTGCCGGAAGATTTACTGATTTTGCGCTTTATGACGAAGGAATTTCATCATTTGGAGCAAGCGAATTATATAGCCATAAAGATGCAGAAGGATTTATAAAATTATTCTCACTTCCAAACAGAATAAGAGCTTATAAAAAAACATAAATAATTAGATGAAATTTTAAATAATAAAAATAAAAAAAGTCTTTAGTTAAAACTGAAGGCTTTTTGTTAAAAAAATTTTAAAAATTTTAAAAAAATTATGATAAAAAAATATAAAAAAATTTGAAAAAAATTATTTGATTTTTTTAAAAAATGAGGGTATACTTTAGTGTAAGATAAAAATGGAGGTAATAGATATGGAAATTTTAGCTATGATATTAGCTGGTGGAAGAGGTTCTAGACTTGACATCTTATCAGAAAAAAGAGTTAAACCTAGCGTTCCGTTTGCTGGAAAATTTAGAATTATAGATTTTGCACTTAGTAACTGTTCAAATTCAGGAATTTATGATGTTGCACTTCTTACTCAATATTTACCATTGTCATTAAATGAACACATTGGTTCAGGAAGACCATGGGATTTTGACAGAAGAGATTCAAGTATCACAATGTTACAACCGCACGAAAAACTTAGCGGAAACTCTTGGTATAGAGGGACAGCTGACGCAATCAGACAAAATATAGAGTTTATAAAAAATAAAAATCCAAAATATGTATTAATCTTATCAGGTGATCACATTTATAAAATGAATTATAAATGGATGTTAAAAGAACACGAAGAAAATGGAGCTGAACTTACAATTGCAGTTCAACCTGTGCCAATTGAAGAAGCAAGTAGATTTGGGATTTTTGAAGTTGATGAAAACAAAAAAATTCTTAATTTTGAAGAAAAACCAGCTGAACCAAAAAGTAATTTAGCTTCAATGGGAATTTATATTTTTAATACTGACACATTGTTAGAATATCTTGAAGGTCTTCCAAATGACGATTTAGACTTTGGAATGCATGTAATTCCTGCAATGATTCAAAATGATAGAAAAGTTTATGTTCACACTTACGACAGTTACTGGAAAGATGTAGGAACTTATGATTCATACCTTGAAGCAAACTTGGATTTGATTAAAAAATCTGAAGAAGTTGGAATTAACTTATATGACAAAGATTGGAAAATTTATACTAGAAGTGAAGATTTAGCACCAGTTAGAATAGGAATAACAGGAAATGTTCAAAACTCATTAATCTGTAATGGATGTAAAAATCGAAGGAAGTGTTCAAAATTCAGTATTAGGACCAGGTGTTACAGTGAGAAAAGGGGCAACAGTTAGAAACAGCATAATTTTCTCAGGAACTTATATAGATGAAAATTCTCACCTAGATACTATAATTGCTGACAAAAACACATATATCGGAAAAAATTCATTTATAGGAAATGGAAATGCTGATATTCCTAACAAAGAAAGACCTGATCTATTATCTTCGGGAATTACCGTTATAGGAAAAGGTGTTCATATACCTGACGGTTCAATTATTGGTAAAAATGTAAGAATACTTAGTGGTGTAAGAGTTGACTCACATAACAGAACTATCGAAACTGGAGAAACAGTAAGATAAAAATATAAAAACGATTTCGGGGATTTCCCCGATTTCTTTATAAAAGAATAAATATATAAATAAGATAAAGGAGTGGTTCAATTTGAAAATAGTTTATTTAGCCTCAGAAGTAGCTCCATTTTACAAATCTGGTGGTCTTGCAGATGTAATGGGTGCACTGCCAAAGAAAAATGCAGGAATTAGGGACACGAAGTTTCAATAATAATGCCAAAATATGACAAAAATTCCGTTAAAATTTTTTTAGAAAAATTGGAATGGGTGGCAAGACTTGAAAGTCATGGAGATATTTTTAACTTAGTTAGATATCCAGATGATAAAATAAATTATTATTTTATTGAAAATAAAGCATTATTTGAGCGTGGAAGAGTTTATGGAGATTATGACGAAGATATTCAATATGCGATGTTTTCTGAATTGGCACTTAGATTCTTAAAAAGAAATAAATTTACAACCAGATATTTTTACATTGTAATGACTGGCAAACAGGACCTGTTCCATATTTTTTTTGAATGTGAGATATAACTACGATCCATTTTTATTGGGACATGAGAACAGTTTATTCAATTCATAATTTGATGTATCAAGGAAGATTTTTCTAAAAAGATCTTTTGAGAGAATGGGATATTATATTAATGACAGAAATGATTTAAACTTTTATGGAAATAGGAATTGGATCTGGAGATGTTGTAAATACAGTTAGTCCGACTTATGCTGAAGAAATAAAAATATCCTTATTTTTAGTGAAGGACTTGAATGGATTACAAATCACAAGAAAATTTATGGAATTTTGAATGGAATTGATGTCAATGTATTTGATCCTAAAAAAATACAAAAGGAGTAATTCCTTTTGACAAAGATCACCTTGACAAGAAAAAAAGAAAAATAAATACAAATTGCAAGAAAAAAATTAGGACTTCCAAAAATCAGATAACGCAATGATTTCAATAGTTACTAGACTTGTTGAAGGAAAAGGTTTAGATTTGGTAAGTGCTGCACTTGAAAATCTATTGCAATATGATGCTGTTCAAATTGTAATTTTAGGTAGTGGAGATAAATTTTATGAAGATTACTACAACCATTTAGCTTGGAAATATCCTGATAAATTTAAAGTTCATTTGGGTTACAATGCAGAACTTGCAAATGAAATTTATGCAGGAAGTGACATGTTTTTAATGCCTTCAAGATATGAGCCATGTGGACTTAGCCAAATGATAGCAATGCGTTTTGGAACTATTCCAATTGTGCGTGAAACAGGCGGATTAAAAGATACAGTTAAACCTTATAATGTATTTACAGACGAAGGAAATGGTTTTTCATTTACAAATTTCAATGCAGATGATATGTTATTTACGATAAAAGTGGCAGAAGGAATCTATTACGATAGACCAGAAATTTGGGGAAAAAAATTAGTTAAAAAGAAATATGGAATTAGATTTTTCTTGGGATAAATCGGCTAAAGAATATGTAAAATTGTATGAAGAAGCGAAATCTCATTAATTTGAAAAAAATATAAAGGTAGCGGAATTTTTATGATTCCGTTATTTTTTTAGAAAAAAATAATTGATAATCAAAAATTTAATATGATATAATTAAATTTAAGAAATAAAAAAATATAAATATAAAGATAAAGGAAGTGTTAAAAAAATGAATGAAACAATAAAATTATTACAAAATAGACGATCTGTGAGAGAATTTACAGGAGAAAAAATTAAAGATGAAGATTTGAAATTAATCTTAAAAACTGCGCAAAGAGCTGCAAGTTCGGTAAATGGACAGCAAATTTCATTGATTGTTGTAAGAGATAAGGATAAATTGAAAAAAATTTCAGAATTATCTCACAATCAAAAACATATTGAAGAATGTGACGCTTTTATATTTGTGTTAGCTGATTTTTATCGTTCTACATACGCCGCAAATTCTGTGGGAAAAAGAAATGTTGGTCCTAAAACAGCGGATGGAGTTGTTGTAGGTGCTGTTGATGCAGGAATAATGGTAAATGCTATAGAAACTGCTGCAATTTCTTTGGGATATGGAATGACTGTGATTGGAGCAATAAGAAGTTCGCTAAAAGAATTTTCAGAAATGTTAGAACTTCCACAATATGTAATTCCTATAGTTGGTGCAGCACTTGGAGTACCAAAAGATAGACCGCTTTCAAGATTAAAACCTAGAGTGCCGTTTGACTCGTTTGTATTTTTTGATAAATATGACGCTAAAAAAGTGGAAGAAGGGGTAGAAGAGCATGAAAAGGATATGGTTGCTTGGAGAAAAGAAAATAATACTTCACAATTGCCAACTTACAAAGAAATGATTGTAAGAATTTATGAAAATCCGCATAATAAATTAGTAGAATCTCTAAAATCGCAAGGATTTGATGTTTTGGATGAAATTGAAATTGACGAAAAAAATAGATTTTTAGTGGAATTAAGATTGAGAAATTTTTAAATAAAAAACATTAATTCAAAAATTAACTCTTTAGTCAAAAAAAATGTTGTAAATAATTTTGTTTTGTACTATAATGTGTTGTCGAATAAAAATGACAAAAAGAAAAAGTAGTAAAAAATTATTGCAAAGACAAAATGAAAATTACAATTTTGTCAATCGGGAGGAAATTAATGTTAAATTTGAAAAAAATAGCAATGGGACTATTTGTATTAGGACAATTTGGAGTTATATCCAACTCTTTTTCAGCACCTGCACAATCAAATACACAAGTGGTAAAAAGATATGATTCATTGAATACTGCGGCGCAGGACTATGCAAAAGTATTGCAGGAAATTGCGAACTACAGTTCCAGAGAGATGTCAAAATCAATAAATCCAGACATAGATAAATATGTTTCAAAATCAGATAATCCAACTATAAAAAAACAGTGGGATGATGCTACAACAATGCTTTTGGAACCATATGTAGTTTCTGTTTATAAAGTAAACGAAAATGGAAAAGATGGAGAAGTTGTATTTTTGATAAAAGGATACGATGAAAGTGCATTAAATAAATATTTAGGAGATAACGCCAAAAAATATATATTAAAAATTGACGATAGCAAAGATGAAATAGAGCTTGATATAGACGCTTACATCAAATTGGAATACGATTATTTGTCAAAAACACCGAAAGTAAATTTAGCAACTTCTACAGTTAAGTTTGAAAAAGGTTCGGATAATAAATGGCAAGTTGTAGAAGAAAAAAATAAAAAAAGAGTAAATTAAAAGAAACAATAAAAATTAAAAAAATCAAGATAACAAACATCTTGATTTTTTTTATTAAATTAATTATTAAGAATTTTTAAAAAAATGATTTTCTGTGATATTTACAAGGTCCAATTTCAATCAAAACTTCCCTGTGAGCTTTTGTCCCGTAACCTTTATGCTTTTCAAAATTATATTCAGGAAATTCTTTGGAGATTTCACACATCATTTTATCTCTTGTGACTTTAGCCACAATTGAAGCCGCAGCAATTGCTAGAGATTTTGAATCTCCTTTTATAACACATTCTTGTTCACCGCTAAATTCTCGTATTTTGTGATTTCCATCAACAAGCACGATGTCAAAATTTGCTATTTTTTTAACTTTATCAATAGCACGGCGCATAGCAAGAAATGTCGCATTCAATATATTTATTTCGTCAATTTCCATTTCTGAAGCAATTCCAACTCCGACAATACAATTTGAAATTATTGCTTCATATAGTTTTTCTCTTTTCTTTTCACTTAGCTTTTTTGAATCATTAATTTCTGAAATTTCGTCAAAATCATTTTTATAATTATCGCACTTGCTACGACAGGTCCAGCTAGAGGTCCTCTTCCAGCTTCATCGACTCCAAGCACAATTTTTTTCCAAAACTTTCGTCAAATTTTTTTAAATCTTGTTTTTTTCAAAAATCTTCTTTTTTTTCTTTTTCTTTTATAATTTTTTTCTCTTTTTACATTCTTTTCTGTTTTTTTCTTTTTCTTCTTTCTCTTCTGTCTTTTCTTTTTTTCATAATTTAACCTTCTATAATTTTTCAAAATTTTCAAATCCACATTTTTAAGTGCTTTTTTTTAAAAATCCTGTGGCAATTCCCCAAAAATCATCATTTTTTTTCATTTGAAGTTGGATGATTAAACTCAAGTTTATAAGAGTGTAACATCTGTCTTTTTCAGAATCACTTCTTCCATAAGTTGAATCTCCCAAAAATTGGAAATCCCAAATATTTCATATGAACCCTGATTTGATGCGTTCTTCCAGTTTCAATGTTTACTTTTACAAATGAAAAATCTTTCGTTTTGAGCTAAAACTTCAAAAATTTGTAATCGCATTTTTTTTCCATTTGATGCATCGACAACTGCCATTTTTTTCTATCTAATTTATTTCGTCCAATATTTGTCACAATTCGTCCACTTTTTTTATTTAATTTTCCTTTCACAATTGTGAGATATGTTTTTTTTATTTCTTTTGTAGAAAACATATTTGACAATTTTAAATGTGATTTGTCATTTTTGGCGATAATTATAAGTCCGCTTGTGTCCTTGTCAAGTCTGTGAACGATTCCAGGTCTGATTTTTTTCCGTTAATTCCCGATAAATCTTTAATGTGATACATAATTGCATTTACAAGTGTTCCGCTGTTATGTCCGTGAGCTGGATGAACAACCATTCCAGCACTTTTTATTTATAATTGCCAAATCTTCGTCTTCGTAAACTATATTAATTTCAATATTTTCTGGTTTAATTTCAATTTCTTCCAGTTTTGGAATTTCCATTTCAATTTCATCGTTTTCTTCAATTTTATAAGATGCCTTTGTCTTTTTCGCCATTTACCAAAAATATTTTCATCTTTTTATGAGATTTTTGGATTCTTGTTCTTGTTAAATCAAATTCTTCGGCAAGAAATTTGTCAATTGAATTCCAGCTTTTTCACTTGAAATAATTATTATTTCTTTTTGATTTTTCCAAATTTTTTTCCTTTTCTTGAAATAATTTTTTTAATAATTTTTAGTAAAATTTAAAAAATTTTAACTTTTATCATCGCATTTTTGAAAAAAATTGTCATCTTTTGTGAATAATTTTTGTGATGATTTTCAATCAAAACTGATAAATTCTTATCAATATTTTTCCAATTTTTTTGCTCCAATTTTTGGATGATTTTGAAGTTTTGTGAAAAAAATCCGAATTTGTGCAAAAACTCTTTTAAAAAAATGATACTTTTTCCTTTTCCGCAGTCGTGCAAAAGTGCCAATTTCAAATATATTTTTCATTTTTTTAACTCAGTTTTTTTATTTTTAGAACTTCCAAAGAGTGAAACTTGTCGTATTCGGACATTTCCAAAAAGACTTTTTTTCTTTTTTTCATTAAGAATTTTTATCATTTCAGCCATATAGGCTTTTATTAATTTTTGGAAAAATAATAATCATAAAATTTTTTTAAAAACATTCATTTTATTTATCACACCTTTTTTTCAAAAAAATTTTTTTATAATTTTTTTAAATTTTTTTACAACGCTTTTTACAACAACATTTCCAACAATTTTTTTAATTTTTTTAATATTTTTTTCCCTTTTTTTTCCAATAAATTGACCCTTGTCTTTATTTTTTTTACAAAAAGTACCGTAAAATAATCATTTTTTTCAATTTTTGAATTTTCTCAAGTTCTTCAAATTTATTTTTTTCTAAAAAGTTTTTTTCATAAAATAAATCTTCAAATTTTTTTCAATTTTTCTTAAAAAAATTAGTTTTTCCATTTCATCAAAAAAATTCCACTTTTTTTCAAGAGTCAAATATTTTCCGTCAAGTGGAGTTTTTTTCCAAACAAAATAAAATTGCTCATAATTCTCACTTGCTGTGGCAAAAATTTATTTCCAGAAAAAAATACAGTTTTTATTTCTATACGAAACAAGAACTTCTCTTATTTTTTTCTTTTTAATTGTTTCCCTTTTTATTTGTAAATTCTGAAAAGTCTTTTTTTCCAGAAACTTTTTCACAAATCAATTCAATTTTTTTCATCATCATTTTTTAATAAGTTTTTTTCTGGATATTCGTAAATATAATACCTTTTTAACCATTTCAGGAAATTCTAAAAACGGAACTGTCCTTTTTATTTCTTTTTATCTCAAGTCCATTTATTTTTTTATTTTTTTAATTGCGAAAAAAATCCAGAACTTTTTCAAATTCAAATACAAAAACATTTTTCTTTTTGCACTAACAAAAAGCATCTGTTCTCCCCGCCTGTTGAATTCCAGAAAAATTTTTTAATTCCATTTTTTTAAAAAGAAGATTTTTAAATTCCAGTTTTACGCTCCTTTTATTAGGGTTTTCATCAAAAGAGTCAAATTTTTCCATCATATTTGACAAAAAAATAAATATCCAAAAATATTTTGTATTTTCAAATTTTCTTAAATTTTCATAATTTTTATTTTCTATTTTTAAATCCATTTTTTTATAAAAATTTTTTTATTTTTAAAAAAATTATTCTCCTTTTATCTTTTTAATAATATCTTCAGCCAATTCAATTTTACAACTTTCATCAATTCCCATTTCTCCTTTTTATAACCCAAATCCCCCATTTACAGTAGGCAATATCAATTTTTGCATTTTTTTAGCCGTATTTACATCGACAAGCATATCTCCCACAAACAAAATTTTTTTCTTTTGAATTCCAAATTTTTCAGAAAAGCCTGTCAACATTATAAGGATTTGGCTTATTGGGATAATTTTTTTCGTCTGAGCCAATTATTTCACAAAAATTCCCATTTTTTTAAGTTTTTTTCTTTTGCTACAGAAAGTGCAGTGTTGTGGTCTTTATTCGTAATAATCCCTTTTTTTATTTTATTTTTTTTCCAAAAAGTCAAGTATTTTAGGAATTTCTTTATAAGGTTCGACTTTGTAGTCAAAATAGATGTCGTAATATTTTCTAATTGTTTTAGAAAAAAAGTTCTTTATCAATGTCATATTTTTTTCTTTTTTTCCAAAAATATTTTTTTAGTAAGTCCAGTAACTCCACCACCTGCAAATTTCACGCAATCATTTACAGGATATGTTTTAAGTCCCAATTCTTTCATTGTGCTATTTACAGTCATTGCAATGGAATTTGAAGTATCAAGAAGAGTTCCGTCCATATCGAAAAAGTACTAGTTCATATTTCATTTTTTTATCCTTTTTTTTTATTTATTTATTTTTTTTCTTTTATTTTTATTTGTTTTATTTGTTTGTTTTTATATTTAAATTTTTTTATTTTAGGTTTATAAATAATTATTTATTATAATTTTTTTGATTTATAAAAAAATATTTTTTTATGCGTCTGGTTCAATAACCTTCCCATCTTTGTCAACAGGATTTCCATTGTCGTCAACTCGCACAACTTTTTATGCTGTCAAGATGTCCTCTCATCGAAGTTTTTGAATTTTTCAATATAAAGTTTTCTATATTTTTCTCGTTCTTTTTTTCTTCTTCGGTAAGTTCTCGTTCTCTTGAAATTTTTAGTAAATTCGTTAATTTTTATAATATCTTCCATTTTTTTATTTTTTTCTCCTTTTATTTGTTATTATTTTCTTTGTTATTATTTTGTGATTTTTTTATTTAATTTTTATTATTTATTATTTTTTTATTTTTGAGCTGTAACCCATTTCGTCAAGAAATTTACTATTTTTTTCTCCATTTTTTTCTTAACTTTCACCCAAAGTTTTAAATTTACTTTTAAATCAATGAGATGTTCAATTTCTCTTCTCGCTTCAATTCCAATTTTTTTAGTAAAGCACCATCTTTTCCAATGATAATCCCTTTTTGGCTATCTCTTTCGACATAAATATTTACATCATATTTTCTTATCGTCGGTTTAGTTTCAACATTTATTATTTCAACTGCCACGCTATGCGGAACTTCGTCTTTTGTATGATGAAGAATTTTTTTCTCTTATTGTTTCCACCACAATTTTTATTCACAGGTAAATCTGTGTAATAATCTTCAGGATAAAACCACATATCATTAGATAAATAGTTTTCTGCCACATCAAATATTTTGTGAACTCCGATTCCATATTCTGCAGTAAGCGTGATTATTTCGTCAAAATCTCCTAGTTTTTCTCTAATTTCCACTTTTTTTTCTTCAATTTCGGCATCTGTCATTTTGTCAATTTTATTGATAATTGCAACAATTGGCGTATTTACCGCTCTTATATGTTCATTTACAAACATATCTCCAGTTGAGATTTCTTTGGTTCCATCTAGCATAAACATTATTAAATCAACATTTTCCAGCGCTTCTATTGCAATATTTGTCATATGCTCTCCCAAAAGATGTTTTGGCTTGTGAATCCCTGGAGTGTCGACGAAAATAAATTGATTCTCGTTTATATTTACAATTCCTTTTATTTGATCTCTTGTCGTTCCAGCCTTATCTGAAACAATTGCCACTTTTTCATTTACAAGTTTATTTGTAAGAGTAGATTTTCCAACATTTGGTCGACCTACAATTGTTATAAATACTGATTTCAATACTTTTCTCCTTAATTCTACTTTTTAATAATTATATCATTTTTGAAAAAAATTTTTCTATAAAAAGGTTTCATTTAAGAAACCTTCAGTGAACTACTCCCACTTATAGAAGAAGGAGACCTCTTGCTAAATATTGTTAAAATTAATTACATAGCCAGTCTTTTTAGCGTAACTTCGAAGAAAGTGATTACACTTATATTTGCGAAATCTATAAAAAGTGAACCAACTATCGGAATTACAAAAAACGCTATTTTTGAATAAATATATTTTTCTGTAATCGCTTTCATATTTGAAATTCCGTTAGAGTAGCTCCCTATTCCAAATCCGCAATGACCAGAAACAATTACAGCTGCATCGTAATTTGAACCCATAGATTTGAATGTCACAAAATTTAGATACAAATAAATAAGTAGAGTTTGAGCTAGTAGAAGTATGATTACAGGACCTGCTAAATCTATTAAATCCCACAATCTAAGTGACATTAATGCCATAGCTAAAAATAAACTTAGTGAAATATCTTCCAAGATGCTAATTTCTTTTGTTGGCGCATGAAGTGACTCCACATTGTCAGAAATATTTCTAATTATTGCTGCAACAATCATAGGTCCAATATAAACTGGAAATTTCATTGCTGGAAGCAAAAAATTTATGAAAAGTGACAAATATGAACCAATTCCCATGGCAATTAAAATATAGAAAAATGCCATTGAAAATCTTTCTCCATCAAGGTATGGTCTTTGTTTTTTTAGTACTTCTTCGTCTATATCTTTTTCAACATTTTCTTTTGCCATATGTTCAGGAAGCAATTTGTGCTTTTTAATAAGACGACTTGCAATCGGACCACCTAACATTGAACCTACAATAAGTCCATAAGTTGCTGAAGCTATTGCTATTGCCTTTGCTCCTGTATAACCCATTTTTTCGATTTCAGGTGCAACTGCTGCAGAAGTACCATGTCCTCCCGTCATTGCCACAGAACCTGTCATAAGAGCAAGAAGCGGTTTTAATCCAACTAATCCTGAAAGCAAAATTGGTACAACATTTTGTAATATACAAAGTCCAATTGCCACGAATAAAAATATAAGTACCTTTTTTCCACCTTTTTTCAGTAACTTTAAACTTGCGTTAAATCCTACACTTGTAAAAAACATTATCATAAAAAATTTTTGAAGCGTATCGTCAAAACTAATTTCTACAATTCCCGTCTGACGCAAAATAAAAGAGATGATTGAAAATAAAAATCCACCAATAACCGGTGAAGGTATACAGTATTTTTCAAAAAATTTTACTTTTTTTCTCAATTTCATCCCAATAAGTAGTAAAATAACCGATAGACCTATCGTTTGAATCATATCAAGTTTCATTTAATTCCTCCTTTTTTTCTAAATATTAAATTCACATAGTTACATTATACACTAAATATGGCAAATCTGCAAATTTTTAACTCAAAATATTTTTCTTGAAATTTGGAAAAACAAGCAAAATGTGGTAAAATATTAAATATAACTTTATTAGCAAAGGCGGGAAATATTATGGATTTTAAGCAAGTGAAGGAAAATGAAGAAAAAGCTGTTTTAAAAAATAAAAATGTCGTTGATAGTGACTTTTGGCGACAAAAATATCACATTCAAGGAATTGTGGGACTTATAAATGATCCTAATGGATTTTCACAGTTTAACGGAGAATATCATATGTTTTACCAATGGAATCCGTTTAGCACAGAGCATAAAAATAAAACTTGGGCTCACAGTAAAAGCCATGATTTACTGCATTGGGAAAGATGCGAAACTGCATTAAGACCTGATACTTGGTATTCAAAAAATGGAGTTTATTCTGGAAGTGGAATTGTGATTGACGGAAAACTTTATTTATTTTACACTGGAAATGTAAAAGATGCAGAAGGGAATAGAGAATCATACCAATGTATCGCAGTTTCAGAAGATGGAGAGCACTTTGACAGATGGGAGCCAAGCATAGTAAACCAGCCAGATGGATATACAAGACACATAAGAGATCCAAAAATTTGGGAAAAAGATGGCAAATATTATGCGGTTCTTGGAATTCAAAGTGAAAAACTGGAAGGAAAAGTTGTGCTTTACTCTTCAGAAAATATAAAAGATTGGAAATTTGAAGGTGAAATTGCTGGAGCAAATCACGGAAAATTAAAAGATTTTGGATTTATGTGGGAATGTCCAGATTATTTTCAATTAAAAGATGAAAAAACTGGAAAAGTCGTTGATTTATTGGTAGCTTCGCCACAAGGATTAGAACCACAAGGGGATTTATATAACAATAAATATCAGACAGGATATTTTTTTGGAAAATTGGACTACGAAAAACCAGAATTTGAAATTAGCTCGGAATTTGTGGAAATTGACAGAGGACACGATTTTTATGCGCCGCAATCAATGGAAGATGACAAAGGAAGAAGAATTGTTGTCGGATGGATGGGAGTTCCAGAAGATGAAGATTTTCCTACAGTTAAAAATGAATGGATACATTGCTTGACTTTGCCAAGAGAGTTGAAAGTGAGAGATGGAAAACTTTATCAAGAACCAATTTCTGAAATGGTTTCAATAAGAGGAGAAAAAATCGAATTTGAAGGTTTTGTTAAAGGTGAAAAAGAGATTGGAAAAGGGAAAACTTATGAATTAATTGCCAAATTTAATGATATTTCTTCAGATTTTGGATTAAAATTGAGAGTTGGAAAAGATAGTGAAACTGTTGTGAAATTTGACTTTGAAGATAAAAAACTAGTTCTTGACAGAAGTTGCGGTGCACAAGCTGATAAGAGCGTAAGAAAAGTTTTTTTAGGCGATAGAAAAGATTTGGAACTTAGAATTTTTGTTGATAATTCTTCTGTTGAAGTTTTTGTAAATAATGGAGAAGAAGTGTTTTCTTCAAGAATTTTCCCTTTAGAAAAATGCTGACAAAAATCATTGTTTTTTTGCTGAAAAATGAAACGAAAGTAAAACTTGAAAAATGGGAATGGCAATAATAAATAAAAAAATAAAATTATTATAATATAAAAATATGAAGATAAAACAAAAAAACACATAAAGATATAAAGATATAAATACAAATATAAATATAAATATAAAAACATATAAAGATAAGGAAATAAAAAAATTGATTAATACTGAAAAACATAATATAAAAACTTGATATAATAAATCTTTTGGATGATATTTTTGCATGAAAAAAATACAGCAATATTCAGCTTAATTACTATTTTTTTCTAAAAAAATAATTATTCAAAAAAAGAAAAAAATTATTTGTTACAAATATTGTAAATATTGTGATAAAAAAATTTAATTTATATCGATTATTTAATTGAAAAAAATGTACTAAAAAAATATAAAAAAAGAGAAAAATAAAAACAACTTTTGAGAATTTCTGTAGCGCAATTATTTTTTTATGGATTCTGACAACTCAGGAGTTGTTTTTTTGAGGCGGGAGAAATTGCTAAAAATAATTAATTCACACCAAGTTGGATTTGTAAATGCAACTTTGCAAAAATATTTTGAAAAAAATAAAGAAAAAAATTTGATCAAGAAATTCCAAAGGATAAAAAGATGGGATAGTTTATTCATATCCGCAGTGGTTTGTGAATAAACTAAAATCAGATTTTCCAGATGACTATTTAAAAAAATTATGAAATCTTATAAAAAGAGAAGTTTTTCTTTCCGTGAGATACGATAAAAACAAATTTACAAAAAGAAGAATTTGAAAAATTTGTTAAAAAAATTGACACTCAAATTTTATTTTCCGTGGAAGAAGTTTATTATTTGTCCAATGCGAATATTTTTTTGAAACTAAAAAAATTTTTAAAAAGTGGAGAAATAGTTGTTCAAGATGCTTCTTCATATTTAGCGGTAAAAAAATCTTGAAGTTTCGCAAGACGATGTTGTTTTTAGACGCTTGTAGTGCACCTGGTGGAAAAATCACTTGCAATTTTACAGCTTTTTAATCCCCAAATTTTTGATTTCTACTGACATTCACGAGCATAAAAATTAAGATTTTAGAAAATCTGAAAAAAATAAATATGGATATAAAAAAATTGGAAAAATAGAGTTGAATGACGCCACAAAAAAATTGAAAAATTTAGACAAAAAAAATTTGATAAAAATACTTTTGGATGTACCTTGTAGCGGACTTGGAGTACTTCGTAAAAAAACCTGAAAAAAATATGAATTGGAATCGAATAATTTTAAAAAGTCTTAAAAAAATTCAAAAGAAAATTTTTTTGAGAGTGCATTTAATTCACTAAAAGATGGTGGAGAAATTATTTATAGCACTTGTACTTTTTTTCAAAAAAATGAAAATACGAATAATGTTAAATATTTTTTTGAAAAAATATAAAAAAATTTGGAAATTAAAGAAGTTGTAATTCCAGAAAAATATTAAGATTTTAAAAAGACGAGTTTGGTGGCGTTTATATTTCTTATGAAAATGAATATTTGGATGGATTTTATATAGCAAAAATTTAAAAAAAGTAAAAAAATCTGATGGTGATTAACAAAAAGAACAGAAAAGGATATGTTAGTATGCAATTTAATTTTAATGACGACATAAAAATTTATAATGCAAAAAGTTAAATGCAAATGGAAGTGGATTTCTTGTCGGGGAGCAATACGAGATTTAATCTTGCACCGTGACCCTGGAGATTATGATTTTGCTACTGATATTGAATATTCAACGCTAAAGGCAATTTTTTCAGATTATTCACCAAAAAGAAGTTGGCGCTCACTTTGGAATTTTGATGATTCATTTAAATGGCGTAGATTATGAAATTGCAAAGTTTCGTCGTGAAACTGGAGTTTACAACAGCAGATATCCGAAAGAAATTAAATTTGTAAAAAAAATTGAAGATGACTTATCTCGTCGGGATTTTACGATAAATGCAATGGCATATAGCCAAAAAACTGGGGTTATTGATCTTTTTGGAGGTTTAAAAGACTTAAAAAATAAAACTATTAAATTTGTTGGAAATCCAAAGTTACGAATTGAAGAAGATACGCTAAGAATTTTGAGAGCTTTTAGATTTATGGCAAAACTTGGGTTTAATCTTGATAAAAAGACAGCTGAAGCGATTTGTGAAAAAAGAAAATTTTTGAATAAAATTTCGCATGAGAGAATTTTTGATGAATTTAGTAAAATTTTGATTGCACCATATGCCATAAAAGCGTTAAAAAAGATGAAATCGCTAAAAGTTTTGGAATTTATAATTCCTGAATTTCGCTATGCTTATAACTTTGACCAAAATAATCCACATCACACCGATGATTTGTTTCATCACATAATTAAAGTTGTAAATCTTTGTGACAAAGACTTGATTACAAAATTTGCAGCGCTTTTTCATGATTTGGGAAAAATTAACACAAAAAGTATTGACGCAAAAGGAATTTTTCACTTTTATGGACACGAAAAAGAGAGTGCGTTAATTGCTGAAGAAAAACTTAGGGAACTTAGAGCACCAAAGGAGTTTATAAATTCGGTAAAAAAATAATTTTTAAATCATATGTTAATCTATCAAGAAGTTTCTGACAAAAACTTTGAAAAAAATTAATAATTAATTTTTGAAGAAAAAAATTTAAAAGCGGCTTTTTAATTTATTTTCTGCCGACTTAAATTCTAAAAAAATATAAATTCTAAAGAAGAAAAATCAAAAAAATTTTTATATGATTTTTTTAAAAAAAGAATTGAAAAATTTGAAAAAAACAGGGAAATATTCCTAGCATTAAAGATTTGGATTTGACGGGAATTGACTTGATAAATTTGAAATTTGAGAATAGAGAAATTGGAAAAACTAAAAATGAATTGTATGAACTTGTTTTGTCAGATGAATTAAAAAAATGAAAAAAGAAGAATTGATAAAATATTTGGCAAAAAAATATAATTTGTGTCAAAATTTTTAAACATGAGAATTCTTGCGGTGCGATTGTTTTTTTAACAATAAAAATCAAAAAAATTTTTGATTGTGAAGATGTTTAATGGAAATTGGGGATTTCCCAAAGGTCATATTGAAGAATGTGAAACTGAAGTTGAAACAGCAATAAGAGAGGTTTTTGAAGAAACTGGAATTAAAATTAATATTGTTTCTGATAAAAAAATATGAGATAAAAATATGTTCCAAATGAAACGACAATTAAAAAAAGTTACATTTTTTTATTGGAATAACGGAAAATGAAAAAAGTGACGGTTGACGAGCAGGAAATCGAAGCATATAAATGGTGCTCTTATGAAGAAGCACTAAAAAAACAATAACTTATCGACTGCAAAAAGAAGTTTTGGAAAATTCTTATAAAAATTTTTGAAACAGAAAAAAATTTGGAAAGTTTGGAAAAAATTAAATTATGAAAACTGAGAAAAATATTGGGTTATGAAGTTCATAGAAAAAAAGTTAAAAAAATATAAATTTGAGAATAAAAGAAAATATGGAAATTTATATTTCCGCTCCAGAAAAATTTGCACAGTGATTACATAAAAAAACTTTTTGATTTCGAAAGAAAAATGGATAAAAAAATGTTTTAAAAAAACTTGAAAAAAATAAAAGAAGAACGAAAAGAAAAGGAATATATTACTGGAGAAATTCATAATTTTTTTGGGTCAAAAAAATATGTTTTAATTGTAAAATTGGGAAATATTAATCGAGTGGCTTTTAAAAAAAGTGATAAAAAAATGAAATTATTTTGACAGTCAACAGCGATATTTTTTTGATAATTCGGAAGAAAAAAAGAGAATTTTGGAAAAGTGGTATTTTGAAAATGCTAAAAAAAGTTTTTTTAGAATTATTGAAAAAAATGGATGGAAATTTTGAATGAAGATGTAAAAAAATTTTCGGTAAAAACCATTAAGTAAAAAAATGGGGATTTTGTAATTATACAAAAAGATATGTGACTTTAAATGTGGAACTTATAAAGCGAACTCCGTTTGAAATCGAATATGTAATTTTGCATGAACTTGCTCATTTAAAAATATCCAAATCACGGAAAAAGGATTTTTACAATTATGTAGAAAAAAATATGCCAAATTATAGAAATGCTGAAAAAAATGCTAAATGCAAAAGCATCATTATTAATTTAAAAAAATCCCTAAAAAAATTAAAAGGGATTTTTATTTTATTTATTATTTTTTTAACTTTTTTTAAAAATCAGCTAAGATTTCAATTTTTTTCCATCTTCATAAACAAATAAGCCAGTCACAGCTTCGTGTGGTAAATTAAAATGTATTTTTTTCTGAAGCTTTGAATTATATAGTTTTTTTGAGTTTTGTCGTCTATTGGACATCCTGCGCAGTCACTGTGTCCAGCAATAAAGATGTGGTCAGATTTATGTTTGTTGACAGAAATCAAAACGACTTTATCTTCCACAGATTTTAAATAATCTTCGTGTATAATTTTATTTACAGGTCCAGCGTCTGTAATTGTATCTACATATTTATAGTTATAATTATTTCTTATATATTCATTTAGAAGATGAATAAATCTTCCGTCCATACAGCAAATCAATGTGCAAAACATATTTTCTCCTTTTTTTAATTGTATATTTTTAGTGAACTACTTCCACTTGTAGAAGAAGGAGCTTATTGGGAAGTATCTGCTTTTGCAGATATATTTACCAAGCTCAATGGACAGTCCCTGCCCTGACTATGAATATTATACCATGTAAGAGCTGTTATTTCAAGCTATATTCTGCAATTCATCTCCCACTTATAGAAGAAGGAGACTTCTTGCTAAATATTGTTAAATTTTTGTATTTTTTTGTAATTATAAGTTTAAATTATTTTTATTTCGGTTGCCTGTGGATAAATATCTTTTATTTCGTTTATTATTTTATCAACTTTTTTTCCATAGTACATTTTCGTTTTTTCGATTTCCTTTTACAGCCACTCTTACATGAACACATTTTTCTTTAGCGTAAGGTGCAACTGTTGGATTGGACATTTGAAAATAATCTTTTAATCTGTCGTCAATTTTTCCTTCAGGAACGCCTTTTATTTCTAAAGTTTTCATAAGTAAAGTTGAATTAGAATATTGTTTTAGCAAAGGTAATACATAATTGTCTAACATAACAGTCATTTCTTTTGGCGGACCAGGTAAAATTATTATTTTTTTCCCATCCTTTTCAAAAAAACATCCCGGCGCAAGACCAACTTCATTTTCTAAAAGTACTGATCCTTTTAAAATAGAGGCTTCTTTTTCTGCACCGCTTGCGACTTCAAAAAAACCACGCTCGTTGTATTTTTTTATAATTAAATCATAATATTTTTGTATCATTTCTAAGTCAACATTAAAATAATTGGCGACAACTTCTTTCGTGATGTCATCAATCGTAGGTCCAAGTCCTCCAGTTGTAATGACCAAATCCACTCTGTTAAATGCAATCTTAAGACATTCTTTTAATCTTTCAAAATTATCTCCAACAGTAGTTTGATAATATAAGTCAATTCCTATATCTGTAAATTTTTTGGAAATATATTGTGAATTTGTGTTGACAATATCTCCAACAAGTAGTTCTGTTCCCACGCAAATAATTTCTGCTTTCATTATTTTCTCCCATTTTTTTGTTTATTTTATTAAAGTTATTATATCACAATAAATCATTTGGCACAATATTTTCATTTTTTTGTAAAAAAATTGAGTAAAAATATTGATAAACAAAAGAAAAAAATGCCTGTGGACAAAAAAATAAAAAAATAAGTTATAATATAAATAAAATATATGATTGGAGAAGGTTTGAATGGATATACATCATTTGAAAATTTTTTTGAAGCGTGTCGGGAAAAAAAGTTTTACAAAAGCAGCAAAAAAACTGTATATTAGTCAATCAGCGGTGTCTATACAAATAAAAATTGGAAACAAAATTAGATATACAACTTATTGAAAGAAATTCAAAAAAACTTTAAGTTGACATTTGCAGGAAAAAGAACTGTATCGAATGTCTAAAGATGTATTTGATAAAAATCTTGCGAATGGAAACGGAGATGAAAAGAATTGCTTATTATGGTAAAGGAAAAAAATTTCGATTGGAGCGACTCACAATATTGGAGAACCAGTTTTACCTAAAAATAATGGTTGAATTTAAGAAAAAAATATCCTGAAATAGAATTTGATTTATATAAAAAAATAGAGAATCTCTTATGCGTCATTTGAAAGAAGGAACAGTTGATGTAGCTTTAATGGAAGAATATTTTATTGAGGATAAGGAGCTTAAAATTATTGAAACTGAAGAATATCCATTTGTGGTTGTCGCAGGAGCTCAAATTTTTCGATTATGAAGAATTAAAAAAATTTAAAATTGTTAAAGCGAGATACGATACTTACGAATAAATATTTGGATTTATTTGAGAAAAATTATTGGTTTTAATTTGGAAAAATCGAATTGTAATTAACGGAAGTATTGAAACAATGAAAAATATGATAAAAAACGGACTTGGATTTGCAGTGCTCCCGTATTACAGTGTTTATGAAGAAATACTTCGAGGAACATTAAAAAAATTGTTCACAGTTTTGAGAAATGGGAAGAAAAAAATTTCAAATTGTGTATATAAAAAGAAAAATAGTGAAAAAAAGAAGGAATTGAGAAATTTGTAAATTTTGTGAAAGACTATAAAATTAATGGAAATTATTCTGACGAAAAAAATAAATGATTTGATATTTAAAAAAATTTTGAATAAATAATAAAAATTTATCTTATTTATGCTATAAACAATTAAATTTCTATAAACTTTTTAAAAATAAAAAAATAAAAAAATTTTTTTAGAAGTGTAATATTTGAAATATAATTTTTTTAAGATAAGTTTTTAAAAATTTATTTAAAAATAAATTTTTTTAAATTGGAGGTAAAATAAATGTTAAAAGAAAATATAAAAAAATTCATATTTAACTGCTTATAAAACTGTCAAAGATTTTGTAGAAAATGATGAAAAATATTGAAAAAAACTACTAAAAATTTCAGAAGAATTGGCAGAAGCTTACAAAAACTGGAAAAGAAGTCGTTAATTGCTGGAAATGGTGGAAGTAATTGTGACGCTATGCATTTTGCGGAAGAGTTTACAGGAAGATTTAGAAGTGACAGACCTGCTTTTGCCGTCGATTAGCATAAGTGACAGTTCGCACATCACTTGTGTTGGAAATGATTTTGGTTTTTAATTTCGTTTTTTTGCAAAAAGGAGTGGAAGCCTTTTGGTCAAGAAGGAGATTTTTTTCTTTGGAATCTCAACTTCAGGAAACTCTCAAAAATGTGATTGAAGCGGTGAAAGTAGCAAAGAAAAAAAGGTTTAAAAAAACAGTTGCTCTTTTTGGGAAAAAGATGGCGGGAAATTAAAAAGGTGTGTGTGATTATGAATTTATTATCCCTGGAAAAAAACTTCTGACAGAATTCAGGAAGTCCATATGATGATTTTACATATAATTATTGAAGGTGTGGAAAGAATTTTGTTTCCAGAAAAATTATTAATAATTTTTTTATTTTATTTTTGTTTTCTAGTTAATTATAAAAAAATTTTTAGAAATATGAATTAAATAAACATATAAATTTTTTTAATATTTTAAAAAAAGACAAAAAGATAAATAATATATATTTAACTATATAAAATTTATATATTTAAATCTATTGAAATTAAAAAAAGAAAATGTGATATATTATTAATATCAAAAAAAGTAAATAATAAATTAAAAATAATAAAAAAATAGGAGTGAAATATTATGAAATTAGTTGTTAGGATAAGGGAAAGTCAAAATAATAAAACAACTTATTTAAGCGATCCTTTGTCGTTGCTGGTTTTTTTAATATTTCTTGAAAATTAATATAAGAGTCAGTAATTTTAGGATTATTGGCTCTTTTTTTCTTATTTTAGTTTGAAAATATTTAAATATTTAAAGAAAAAGACCAGTAAAATGGTTTTTTTATTTAAAAAAATAGGAGGAAAAAAATATGATAAAAAGCAGGAATTGTAGGAGCAACAGGTTATGCTGGACAGCAATTATTATGGATTTTAAATAATCACAAAGAGGTTGAGATAGAATTTATTTCATCGCATTCATTTGCGGGGGAAAAATATTGGAGATATTTATAAAAAAATTATAAGAAATATTTTGAGAAAAAAATTGATTTCGATTGAAGAAGTTAAGGAGAATTTGGAGAAAAATTGATGTTTTATTTTTTTAGCTTTGCCTCATGGAATGTCGGAAGATATAACAAAATTAGCTTTGGAGAAAGATGTAAAAAGTTATAGATTTGGGAGCGGATTTTTAGATTAGACGATTCTAAATTATATGAAAAAAATGGTATAAAGTGAAACATAATTATCCAGAAATCAATCAAAATGCAGTTTACGGACTTCCAGAAATTTATAAGGAAAAAAATAAAAAAATACGAAAGTTGTGGCTTCACCCGGATGTTATCCCACTTCTGCTATTTTAGGCGTGGCACCATTATTAAAAAATGGGCTTGTTGATACGAAAAAAATTATTGTTGATTCGAAGTCGGGAGTTTCGGGAGCTGGAAGAAGTGCTAAATTGGATTTAATTTATGCTGAAGTTAATGAGAATTTTAAGGCTTATAACATTTTGAAACATAGACACACGCCTGAAATAAAACAAGAGATGGATAAATTATCGAATGGAGATATTAATTTAGTATTTACTCCGCATTTATTGCCGATAAATAGAGGGATTCTTTCGACAATTTATTTGGATGTGAAGGATGAGTTTAAGGAAAAATTTGACGGAAGAAAAAATTTATGAAATTTATAATGAATTTTATAAAAATGAGTATTTTGTGAGAGTTACTGAAAATTTGCCAGAGATAAAAAATGTGAAAAATAGTAATATTTGTGAGATTGGGGTTCGATATGACAAGGAATATGGGAACATTGTTGTCGTGTCGGCGATTGATAATTTGATAAAAGGTGCTGGTGGACAGGCGGTTCAGAGTATGAACATTTTATTTGGATTTGATGAAAATGAAGGATTGGAATTTTTTTGTCGATGTATTTATAAAAAAATATTTTGTTAATAAGATTTTATTAATAGAATTTTACAGGTAAAAAAAGAAAGGAGCGTGTGATTCATAATTTTTTTATAAAATAATTAAAAATTATTTATCATACAAAAAGTTATATGAAAATAATAGAAAATGGAACAATTACTGATGTTAAAGGAATTAAAGCGACTGGAATATCAGCAAAATTGAAAAAAAGTGGAAAAAAAGATATGGCTTTGATTTATAGTGAGGAAAAGGCGGTTTCAGCTGCGGTTTTTACAAAAAATTTGGCAAAGGCTGCACCAATTATTTTGGATATCAAGAATATAAAAAATGAGAATACACAAGCGATTATTGTAAATAGTGGAAATGCAAATTCTTGCACGGGAGATACTGGACTTGCGAATGCTAAAAAGATGACTGAGCTAGTTGCAGATAAATTGGGACTTAAAGCTGAGGAAGTTTTGGTTCAGTCGACTGGAATTATTGGGGTTCAGCTTGATATGAAAAAAATTGAGAATGGGATTGAGAAAGTTGTTGAAAATTTGTCGGAAGATGGCGGAATTGATGCAGCTACTGCGATTATGACTACTGACACCTTTGTTAAACAAATTTGCTTGGAAATCGAGATTGCTGGGAAAAAAGCTAAAGTGGCTGGAATGTGTAAAGGTTCTGGAATGATTCATCCAAATATGGCGACAATGCTTTCATTTACTGTAACTGATGTAAATATTGAAAAATCTTTGTTACAAAAAATGTTTTCTGAAATTGCTGACAACACTTTCAATATGATTTCAGTCGATGGAGATACGAGCACAAACGATATGGCTTGCGTTTTGGCAAATGGACTAGCAAGGAATGAAAAAATTGTTGATGAAAATTCAGCTGGATATGAAGAGTTTAAAAAGGCGTTATATAAAGTGAATGAGGAATTGGCTAAATTAATTGCGAAAGATGGAGAAGGTGCGACAAAATTGATTCAAGTTACAACAAATGGAGCAAAAACATTGGAAGATGCGAAAAAAGTTTCAAATCAGTTATCACTTCAAGTCTTTTTAAAGCGGCAGTTTTTGGTGGCGACCCAAATTGGGGAAGAATTTTGTGTGCTGTTGGATATTCAGAAGCTGATTTGATGATTGATAAAGTTAATATTTTCTTAAAAGCTGGAAATGATATGGTTCAAGTTGCGAAAAATGGGATGGCACAGGATTTTGATGTTCCAAAAGCTGAGAAAATTTTAAAGGCTGAAACCGTTGAAATAATTATTGAATTAAATGATGGAAAGTTTGAAGCGACTGCTTGGGGATGTGACTTGAGTTATGATTATGTGAAAATTAATGCGGAGTATCATACTTAATAATTTTTTTAAAAATAAATTTATGATTTTAAGAATTTTTTTGTTAGTAGATTTTTTTCAAGATAATTTTTTTAAAAAGAATTATTTATAAAATTAAATTTTTTTAAAAAAACTAAAAAAATAAGAAAAAAATTTTAATAAAAAGAAAGGAAAAAAATATGATTTCAAATTTAGATAAAGCGAAAAATTTTTAGTAAAGGCGTTGCCATTTATAAAAAAATATCATAATAAAACGATTGTTATTAAATATGGCGGAAGTGCGATGGTTAATCCTGTTGCTCGGGAACAGTTCATTCAAGATGTGGTTCTTATGAAATATGTTGGAATAAATCCTGTGATTGTTCATGGTGGAGGGCCTGAAATAAACGAGATGCTTCAAAAAATTGGAAAAGAAAGCAAATTTATTGCAGGAAATCGTGTGACTGATGAAGAAACGATGGAAATTGTGGAAATGGTGCTTTCTGGGAAAGTTAATAAAGGAATTGTGTCAGACATCAATAAATATGGCGGAAAAGCTGTTGGTCTTAGTGGAAAAGATGGAAATATGGTTTTTGTTGAGAAGAAGTTTGTTGAAGTTGATGGAGAAAAGGTTGATATTGGATTTGTCGGAGAGATTAAGGAAATTAATACGGAAGTTATAAAATTATTGGAGTCGAATGATACGATTCCTGTGATTTCTTCAATTGGAGTTGACAAAAATGGTCAGACATACAATATTAATGCAGATTATGTGGCAGGTGCAATTGCTGGAAAATTACAAGCGGATAGATTGATATTTTTGACAGATGTTGATGGAATTTTGCTTGACTATAACAATAAACAGACGCTTATTGATGAAATCGATGTGGAAAAAGTGAACGATTTAATCGAGCGAGGAATTATTAGTGGCGGAATGTTGCCAAAAGTTACAACTTGCTTGAATGCAATTGAAAATGGAGTGGAAAATGTTGTTATTCTAAATGGTAAATTGGAACATTCTGTAATTCTTGAGTTGTTTACAGTCGAAGGGGCTGGAACATTGATTAAGAAAAGATGCAAATTTAGAGGATTAAAATTATTTGAAAAAAAGGAAAAATATTTGAAAAGTAAAAAAATATTTTTGTAAAAAAATTTTTGAAATTAAAAAAACTAGAAAATTGTCGAATATTTTCTATAAAAAAATTAAGAAAGAAGTGATTGAATGTTATTAAATGTATATAGCCGTTATAATAAAAATTTTTGAAAAAGGAAAAAGGAACATATATTTACGATAATGAAGGAAATGAATATTTGGATTTTGTGTCGGGAATTTCAGTAAATTGCTTGGGACACGCAAGTCCTGTGATTACAAAGGCTTTAACGGAGCAAAGTCAGAAATTGGTGCATATTTCTAATTTGTATTACAGTCAACCACAATTGGATTTGGCAAATAAACTTACGGAAAATAGTAAAATGGAAAGCGTTTTTTTTACAAACAGTGGAACTGAAGCGATTGAGTTAGCTTTAAAAATTGCTCGAAAATATGGGAATAATTTGTCATACGATGAAAATAGAAATAAAATTGCTGATAAAACAGAAATAATTTATATGAAAAAAATTCCTTTCATGGAAGAAGTACTGGAGCGTTGGCAGTCACAGGTCAGCCGAAATATCAAAAAAACCGTTTGAGCCATTAATGAAAAAAATGTTACAGAATGTAATTTTAATGATGTTGAAGATTTAAAAGCAAAAGTAAGCGAAAAAACTGCTGCTATTATTTTGGAACCAATTCAGGGAGAAAGCGGACTTGAAAGTGCTACTCCTGAATTTATGGAAGCTATAAAAGAATTGAGTGAAAAATATAATACACTTGTGATTTTTGACGAAATTCAATGCGGAATGGGAAGAACTGGGAAATTATTTGCCTATGAAAATTTTGATTTAATTCCAGATATAGTTACAATTGCAAAATCACTTGGTGGCGGAGTTCCAATCGGAGCTTGTCTGACAAAAGGGAAAAAGCAAATGACGTGCTAGTTCCTGGCGACCATGGTTCAACTTACGGAGGAAATCCTTTAGTTTGTGCCGTTGCAAATGCTGTTTTACATGAATTAATTGACAACAAATTAATTGAAAAAAATGTTGTGGAAAAAGGTCAGTATTCTGTGGAAAAAAATTGAAAAAAACTAAAGGAAAAAAATTTGATTTTATCGAAGAAATTCGTGGAAAAAGGACTTCTTTTTAGGAATAAAATTTGATGAGAAAAAAAGTTTTTGGCAAAAGATGTTGTTTCAAAAGCATTAGAAAATGGGTTGTTACTAGTTGGAGCTGGAAATAATGTTGTGAGATTTTTCCCACCATTTAATGTAACAAACGATGAAATTGACAAAAGCTATTTTCGATTTTGGAAAAAGTTTTTGAAAAAAATTTCTTTTTAGTAATTGCAAATTATAATTGTAAATTAAAAAAATTATTAAGGTAAAATTATACTGAAAGAACAAAAAAATTTAGAGTTAAAGGGAGATTTTTATGAAAACCTTTAGAAAAAAATTGCGATACTTTTTTTCTTTTGGTAAGTTTGATGAATTTTTGGTGCATCGAATATTGAAGGAAAAAAATTGCTCAGATTAAGAAGGATTTTGCGAGTACTAATGCTGTGAAAAATTATGTTATTAAGGAAGTTGAAGATCCAGAGCAAAGTACAGATGGTGGCATTGTGAAATATTATTTGCAAAATGGAATTGTTAAAAAAATTGTAGTTGAACATTTTGGAGAAAGTTGGAATAGTTTGACAGAATATTATGTAAAAAAATGGAAAAAGTTTATTTTATTTTTTTGATAAGTCTGAAAAAAATATAATGTGCCATATTATGTGGATTCTAAGTGGTATAAAGAAAATAAGCTAAAAAAATGGAGAAGTTTTTGATAAAAGAAAAATCGAAATTTTCTGAACAACGATACTATTTTGATGAAAATGAAAAAAATTAATTCGGTATATTGGTGAGAATAAAAAAAGGTTGTTGAGAATGGACAAAAATTGAAGGAAATTGAGAAAGATATATTGAATGAATATTATAAAAATAAAAAAATTAATATATAGTTATAAATAAAAAAATTGGCAAAAATTAAATAATAGCAAGGGACAGAATCTTTTTGTTATGATATGATAAAAAAATAAAAAAATTAAGGAGAAATTATGTTAAAAGGAAAAATCATTTTTAAAAATTATTAGATTTTACAACAGAGGAATTGCAGTATTTACTGGATTTGGCGAAAAAATTGAAGATAGATAAGAAAAATGGGACTGAGAAAAAAACGATGGTTGGAAAAAATATCGCTTTGATTTTTGAGAAAACTTCTACTAGAACGAGATGTGCGTTTGAAGTGGGAGCTTATGATCAAGGAGCAAATGTCACTTACATTGGGCCTTCTTCATCACAAATTGGAGATAAGGAATCTATGGAAGATACCGCAAAAGTTTTGGGAAGATTTTATGATGGAATCGAATATCGAGGATACGGTCAAGAATTGGTCGAAACTTTGGCTGAACATTCGGGAGTGCCTGTTTGGAATGGACTTACAACTGAGTTTCATCCAACACAGATTTTGGCGGATTTTTTGACAATTACAGAGAAAAAAGGTAAATTGAAAGGAATAAAATTCGCATTTTTAGGCGATGGAAAAAATAATATGGCAAATTCTTTAATGATTGGTGCTGCCAAATTTGGAATGGATTTTAGAATTGTTTGTCCGAAAGAATATTTTCCTGAAGAAAAATTAGTTGAAGAAGCTAAAAAAATTGCCGAAAAAACTGGTGGAAAAATTTTGTTGACAGAAGATAAAATTGAAGGTGTGAAAGATGCCGATGTCGTTTATACTGATGTTTGGGTGTCGATGGGAGAACCAAAAGAAATTTGGAAAGAAAGAATCGACAAATTGCTTCCATACCAGGTAAATGCTGATTTAGTTAAGCATTGTTCAAACGATTACTTATTTATGCACTGTTTACCAGCGTTTCATGATTTAAATACGAAAGTTGCGAAAAATATTGAAAAAGAATATGGTTTGAAAGAAATGGAAGTTACTGACGAAGTTTTCAGAAGTAAAAATTCTGTTGTATTTGATGAAGCAGAAAATCGTATGCATACGATAAAGGCTGTGATGGTGGCAACTTTGGGAGATTGTGAAATATAATTTTGGGAAAATGATTTTCTTTATATTTTGGTTTTGAAATTATTTGTTAAATTATCTATTTAGAAAAAAATCTGAATGGATAATTTTTTTATTTTTTTAATTTTTAGTGCTAGAAAAAAATTATTCATATTTGATATTAGATGTGGTATAATAATTAAAAATATGTAAATTAATATTTAAAAAAATAATAATTTTTTTTGAAAAAAATTTTTTTGATATAATAAAATTGAGAAAGAAAAAAATTTTTATTAAAAAAATTTGAAAGGAAAGTAGAAAAATGGAAGAGATTAAAAAAAGAACTTATTATAATAACTGGAATGAGTGGAGCGGGAAAATCAGAAGTGATTAACTTTTTTGAAGATAGAGAATATTTTTGTATAGACAATTTTCCTATAAGTCTTTTTCAATATTTGAATGAAATTTTTCTTAGCAGTGAGAAGAGAAATAAAGTTGCTGTTGTGATAGATGTGCGAAATCAGGAATTTATGGGACAGTTGACGGAACAGATGAAAATATTGGATGAAGAGGAAATATCTCACACAATGATTTATTTGGATGCAAGAAATGATGTACTGCTTAGCAGATATGAATTATCTCGAAGAAAACATCCGCTTAATTTGTATGATACTTTGCTTTCTAACATAAAGGCAGAGCGAAAAATGCTTAAAAATTTTATGTCTTTGGCGGATTTGGTAATTGACACTAGCACCCTTAAAGTAAAGGATTTACAAAAACTTCTGGAAAAAGAATTTTCGGGAAAATTGAAGAAGATAAGTATAAATTTGACTTCGTTTGGATTTAAATATGGAATACCGCTAGATTTACATTTGATGTTTGATTTAAGATTTCTTCCAAATCCTTATTATATTGATGATTTGAAGAAAAAAACTGGAAATCACATTGATGTTCAAAATTATGTGATGGGATTATCTGAGAGTCAAAAATTTTATGAGATGTTGCTGCAAATGCTTATTTATTTGATACCTTGCTATGAAAAAGGAAGGAAAAATCGCTATCTTCGAATAGGAATAGGATGTTCGGGTGGTCAGCATCGTTCTGTAACTTTTGTGAATAAACTTTTTGACGAACTTACGAAAAAGAGTTGATTATAAAAATTAGTAAATATCACAGGGAAGTTGGGGAAAAAAACTGAGATTGATTAAAGTTTAAAGTTTAAAATTTAAACTTAAAAATTTATAAAAAAATGGGGGATTATTTGGGAGATAAAAGTTTTTGGAAAAAAAGTGGAAAGGTAAAAGATGGAAGAAATTACTTCGCCTGTTAAATATAAGGATATTCCTAAAAAAATCCTGGAGTTTATCTCATGAAGAATTCTCGTGGGAAAGTAATCTATGTCGGAAAAAGCAAAAAAATTTGCAAAAATAGAGTAAAATCGTATTTTATGAATATTAAGTCGCACAACGCAAAGACGCTGGAACTTGTGAAAAAAACATAAAAAGATATTGAGTTTTTTTATTTGTAAAAGTGAAGTGGAAGCGCTTATTTTGGAAAAATAACTTGATTAAAAAAATATGCCTAAATATAATATTTTGTTAAAAGATGAAAAAAACTTATCCGTATTTAAAAATTTACAAAAGAAAAAAATTTCCTAAGATAGAAATCGTAAGAAGTACGAGAAAATTAAATGAAAAATGCAAAAATATTTTGGTCCTTATCCGATGGGAATTTATTTTGCACTAAAATCTTTGATAAAAAAATATTCCCAATAAGAGATTGTGCTAGAAATATGGATAAGGTGACTAAACCATGTTTAAAAATATCATATGAAAAACTTGTCTTGCACCTTGTAAATTTAAAAGATATTTCTTCTGAATACAATGCAAATGTCAAAAAATTTTTCAGAATTTTTAGCTGGAAATAGTGAGAAAGTAATTAAAATGCTGGAAAAATAAAATGAATGAACTAAGTCAAAAATATGGAATTTGAACGGGCAATTGTCGAGCGAGAAAAGATAATGGCATTAAAAAAATGCTGCAAACTCAGATTATTGAGTACAGCCGTGAGATTGATGAAGATATATTTGTATTTACAAAAAAAGGGAAAAAATATATTTTTGTGTGTATTAAATGTGCGTGACGGGAAAAATCATAGGAAAAAAATCATATTATTATAAAAAGAAGTTGCTGGAAATCAAGAAAGTATTTTTTTGAGCGTCTAATTATAGCTTATTATGAAAAAAGAAATATTCCAAAAAATATTATTTTTGATGAAAAATATTCGGAAAAAGAAGAGCTTATCAAAGAATGGGCTAAAATTGAGAAGAAAAAAAGAAGTTAAACTTTATTTTTCCAAAAAAATTCAAAAGCCGAAGAAAAACAGCTTTTTGGAAATGGGATATTTGAATTTGAATGAAGAAGTAGAAAAGTTTTTTAGGAAAAAAACAGCTTGTGCGAGAAGGACTGCTTAATTTAAAAAGAAAACTTAGATTAAAAAAAATGCCACATCGGATTGAATGTTTTGATATTTCAAATATTCAAGGAGTTGACGCCGTTGCTGCGATGACTGTTGCAATTGACGGAGAAATTGAGCCAAAAGAATATAGACATTTTAAAATTACGGTAAAAGATACGCCTGATGATTTTGCGATGATGAGAGAAGCGATTACGAGAAGATATTCTAAATTAAGTGTGGAAGAGTTGCCAGAGCTTATTTTGATTGATGGGGGAAAAGGTCAGCTGGGAGTTGCGGTGGATGTTTTGGAAAAATTGAAAAAATTTGAATTTTTGGACATAATTAGTATTGCCAAAAGAGAAGAAGAAATTTTTAAAAGTTATGAGAGTGAGCCATATATTTTTGAGAAAAGTGATGAAACTTTGAAAATTTTACAAAGACTTAGGGATGAATCACATAGATTTGGAATTACTCATCACAGAAAAATTACGGAGTAAAAAGAAATGTTAAAAAGCGCACTAGACGGCATTTTGGGAATTGGACCGAAAAAGAAAAAGAATTGATTAAAAAAATTTGGTCTGATAAAAAAATATTAAAAAAATGCAAAAATTGAAGAACTTATGGAAGTTGTTCCAGAAAAATGTAGCGATTTTAATTAAAGAAAAAAATTGTAAATTTTAAAAAAATTTTTAGTGTATTAAAAAAATAAAAAAATAAAAAAACTTTTTATAAATGGTTAATTTAAAAAAATTTTAAAAAGGAGGAAAAAAATTTTGAGAAAAAGAATAGTTCTTATGCTTTTTAGGGTTGTAGTTTAATTAGCTTTTCGATGTTTGATAAAATAAAAAAAGAAATTAAATGGGCTGAAGAAGAAGAGCCGAGATTTAGAAAAGTGAAAGTCTATATTGACGGAGAAGAAAAAATGCGAAAAGTGATTCCTGGAAGATATGAAATAAAATTATTTGAAATAACATATCCTAGCGATTTATTTGGAAAAAATAGATTTTTTAATGAATTTAATACTTTTTTGAAGGGGATTGAGCCGATTAAAACAAAAAGCGGAGAACCAAAAGTTGTAAATATAAGAGCGACTAGAAAATATTCACTGCTCTTGGAGCAAAGGTTTTATGAGGAAATGCAGCAAATAAAAGAAGATTTGCTATCTGACGAGGAAAAAATCTTAGAACTTCCGGCGTCTTCACTAGACGATTATTACAGACGACAGTTAATTTCAATGTCAAATAGAATGGGTGCAACTGAATACGCTGGAACCGATCAGGAATTTTTAAATCGTCAAATTTATGTATTGTATCAGCTTTTGGACAAGCCTAAATTTAATCCAAACAATGTCTATTCTGAGCTAGATAAGGAATTTTTTTGATTGAAGAGCTGAAAAAAATCAAAAAAAGAAGTTGTTGAAAAATTTTGAAAAAAATCCAAGGTGGAATATTTTATAAAAAGAAAAATTATGAAAAATTCTGGAATTGGAAAAATTGCAAGATGACTCAATTTATAAGTTTGATAAAAGATGTTGTGATTTCAGACAAATTGGAAGATCAGGCAATTTTGCCAGAGATGGAAAAAAATGTCTATTTGACAGGGTTTCCTGAAAAATATTATAGAAGAACTTGCAAAAAAATAATCTAAAATTGAAAAGGACGCCACTACTTTTTGGAAAAATAGTGATTATCACGGATACATGTTTAATGAAGATAATACAGTCGTATTTATTGGTGGAAAAGAAGCCGAAATATTATTACAAAGATTATAAAAATTAATGTTGTGAAAAAAAGCCGATTGAAGTTTCGGAATTGCTAAAAACTGATTCTAATTATTATGTTTCAGATTTTTTCTAGAAAATAAGTAAATTTTGTGATTTAAATAATTTTAACAGGAGGAAAGATGAGCAATTATATTTTGGAAATGAAAAATATTCGGAAGGAATTTTTGGGTGGAAAAATTGTTGCAAATGATGACATTACCTTGAAGATCAAAAAAGGGGAAATTCATGCAATAGTTGGAGAAAATGGAGCTGGAAAGTCAACGCTTATGAAAATATTAAATGGACTTTATGCACCAACTTCAGGTGAGATTTTTTACAAAGGGAAAAAGACTGAAATAATTAGTCCAACAATGGCAGCAAAACTTGGAATTGGAATGGTTTATCAGCATTTTATGCTAGTTGATACTTTAACGGTTGCAGAAAATATGGTGCTTGGATTTGAGCCAAAAAAAGGAGGAATATTTTTTGACTTGAATAAAGCTAGGAAAAAAGTTCGGGAAGTTTCTGAAAAATATGGTTTAAATATTGATCCTGACGCAAAAGTTTCGGATTTATCGGTTGGAATTCAACAGAGAATAGAAATTTTGAAAGTTTTGTTTAAAGGGGCAGAACTTCTAGTATTTGATGAGCCAAGTGCCGTACTTACACCGCAAGAAGTAAAAGAGCTTTATGAAATTATGAGAAATTTGGTAAAAGAAGGAAAAACTATAATCTTTATTTCGCACAAATTGCAGGAAGTGCTGGATTTATCGGATAATATCACGGTTATCAGAAGAGGAAGCGATGTTGGAAAATTTGCAACAAGTGAAGCAACTAAAGAAAAAATTGCAAATCTTATGGTCGGAAGAGTAGTTTTGTTCGAAGTGAAGCGTCCTGAAGTAAAACTTGGAAAAGTGCTTGTAAAAGTTGAACATTTAACTGTGAAAGATAAAAAGGGTGGAAAAGATGGAATTGAAAAAGTTAGCGATGTTTCTTTTGAAATAAGGGAAGGAGAAGTTCTAGGAATTGCAGGAGTTCAAGGAAATGGACAAACTGAGTTAATCGAAGCTCTGGCTGGGCTTGTAAAAATTGATGCTGGGAAATATTCGATAGGAAATAAAAGTTTGGAAGATAAGACGCCAAAGGAAATTAAAGTTTCGGGACTTGCGCACATTCCAGAAGATAGACACAAAAGGGCGGCAATTGACGATTTTAATGTAGAAGAAAATATGGCGCTTGGACTTCAAGATGAATATTCAAAAGGACTTTTGATGAATTATGGAGAAATTGAAGCTAAAACTAAAAAATACATTGAAAAATATGATATTCGTCCAAATAATGGGAAAATAAAATTTGGAGGACTTTCGGGTGGAAATCAGCAAAAAGTCGTGGTTGCACGAGAATTGGAGAGAGAAAATAAGTTTATCATTGCAGCACAGCCAACTCGAGGAGTCGATATTGGTGCGATTGAAATGATACACAACACGATTTTGCAAGAAAAAATTAAAAATAAAGCAATTTTAGTTGTTTCGGCTGAATTGTCGGAAATAATGGCATTAAGCGATAGAATTGCAGTTATGTATTCAGGAAAAATTGTAGGAATTTTGGACAGAAACGAGGCAACAGCGGAAAAAATTGGAATATTAATGGCAGGAGGGAAATTAAATGATGAAAAGTAATGAGATAAAATCAAAAATAATAGATTTTATTCCAACAATAGTTTCAGTTTTTATTGCTCTAATTATTGGAGGAATAATAATGATTTCAAAAGGAGTAAATCCATTTGTGGCATATTTTGATATGGTAAAGGCAGCTTTTTATCAGAGTTCACCTCGTTCACCATTTTTTAGTGGACTTGCCAAAACTTTATTTATAGCGACACCGCTTATTTTTTCGGCACTGTCGGCAATGGTAGCTTTTCGTGCTGGACTTTTTAACATAGGAATGCAAGGGCAAATGATAGCAGGAGGGCTAACTGCAGCATTTTGGGCTGTTGCGTTTAAAAATCAGTTTTTGGGAAATGTTGTAATTGTAATAATTGTTGCGATGATTGCAGGATTTATTTGGGCTGGAATCGCAGGGTTTTTAAAATCTAAATTTGGCGTAAATGAAGTAATTAGTACAATAATGTTAAATTACATAATTGTTGAAATTCAAAATTTCTTGATAAATGGACCACTAAAAGACCCGTTATCGCAAAGTCCACAGACTGTAAAAGTTGTGAAAAATGCAAGACTTCCACTGCTTTTTGCAAAAGTTACAAAACAAAATTTAAATTTTGGATTTATCTTGGCAATCTTATTAATTATTGCACTTTACTACTTTTTTTCAAATATTCGAAAAAAAGGTTATGAGATAAAAAGCTGTTGGACAAAGTGAAACAGTCGCTGAAAATGCTGGAATTAATCCAAAGAAGATAATGTTTTTGGCAATGGGAATCGCAGGAATTTGTGCTGGACTTGGTGGTGCGGAAAGAGTTTTAGGTGGAGCATCGCAGTACGCCTATACTGAGTTAATTATGGGAGATTACGGTTTTACTGGACTTGCAGTGGCTCTACTTGGAAAAAATAATCCTTTTGGAATTTTAGTTGCAGGAATTTTTTATGCGGCACTTGAAGTTGGTGGACAGATGTTACAACAAAGATATCAAGTCGATAAAGAAATTGTCTATATTATTCAAGCATTAATTATTATATTTGTAGCATCAGAAAATTTATTTAAGTTTTTATAAAAAAAGAAAAAAAGTAACTAAAAAAATTTTTAAATATTAAAAATTTAAATTAAAAATTAAAATTTAATAAGGAAGGAACAGAATAAGAAAAATGAAAGAGATATTGAATTTAATACAGCAGACAATAATTATTGCGCCGCCAATTTTAATAACAGCGGTTGGAGCGTGTATTTCAGAACGAAGTGGAGTTGTAAATATCGGTCTTGAGGGAATTATGTTAAGCGGAGCATTTGCCGCAGCAGTTGTAAATATAGCTACAGGTAATCCATATTTGGGGATTGTTGCAGGAATGGTCGTGGGAGTTCTAATTTCATTAATTCATGCAGTTATAAGTATAAATTTAAAGGGAAATCAGATTATAAGTGGAGTCGCAATAAATTTATTTGCAGTTGCAGTAACTTCATTTTTGATAAAAACATTATACAGTACAGCAGGAAGTACTCCAATCGCAAAAGATGCTGCAGGAAATCCGTCACTTGCAAATAAGCCTTTAATGTTAATTGTAATTTATGCAATCGCAGTTTTGACGCATTTTTTTCTATATAAGACAGTTTTAGGGCTTAGAATAAGAACAGTCGGAGAACATCCACTTGCAGCAGACACAGTTGGAATAAATGTATATAAGATAAGATATATAAGTGTGCTTTTATCGGGAGCACTTGCTGGACTTGGTGGAGCATATTTGACGGCAGTGCTGCTTCCATCATTTTCAAATAATATGTCGGCAGGTCGTGGATATATCGCAATGGCAGCAATGATTTTTGGAAAATGGAACCCAATTGGAGCAATATTGGCAAGTTTATTATTTGCCTTTGGTCAAGCATTTGCCGATTATGCCAAAGCAACAGGACTTCACATTCCACAAGAATTTTTGACAATGATACCATATATTTTGACAATATTGGCATTAGTTGGATTTGTTGGAAAAGCTAGAGCACCAAAAGCATCAGGATTGCCATATGAAAAATAAAACTCGATAAGGGGAAATTATGAGAAAAATAATTTTTATATTTGTGGTATTTTCTTTAGTTTCTTTTTCAAAGGATTTGGAAATAAAAACAGTCAAATTTTTTAGTGCGTGTGGAGAAAAATGATAATGAACATTTAAAAAAATACTAGAAAAAGAACAAAGAAAAAAATGGATGAAATATATAATAAACTAATTCAGAAATTTGATAAAAATAGAAAGCGTTATTCCAAATTAAAGCAAAAGTTAATTAATTCTCAAGAAATGTGGATAAAAATATTCAGATGAAGAAATGACGAATTATGGAATGTATAGAAATTAGTATAACCTATGCGTTAGAGAAAAAAATCTGTAACAAGAGAACGGATTAATTTAATACAACAAAGAATACTGGAATTAACAAATGAATATAAAAAAATATTTAGATTAAAAATAATAATTGAAAAAAATCTGTTTCATAGATTGTTAAAAAAATTTGTGAAACAGGCTTTTTTTGTCTTTAAAACAGTAAAAAAATTTATTTTAAAGTTTATAAAAATAGTGGTTATTAATGAATGTTTTTTTCTGTAATTTATATGTTTTTTTCTTTTTTTATAAAGCAAAGGGGAACAGTCGCCATCCCCATGAAAAAAATAAAAATTTAATAGGAGAATTATGAAAAAAATAATTTTTTTATATTTATGATATTTTCTTTGGTTTCTTATTCAAAAGGTTTAGGAAAAAAACTACAGAAAAAAATTTGTTGGTGAATGTGGAGAAAATGATAGAGAACATTTAAGGGTACTAGAAAATGAACAAAGAAAAAAATGGATGAGTATAATAAATTAAAAACAAGAATTAGTTAATTCACAATTTCCAGGTGTTGTATTAACAGAGATTAGTTTTTTTGCGATGAAAATGATAGAGAGCATTTGAAAATATTGAAAAAAATGAAAATCAAAAAAATGGTTAAAATATACAACAAACTAATTCAAAAAAATTTGATAAAGGTGGAATAAGTTACTATAAATTAAAGCAAAAAAATTAGTTAATTCACAAGAAAAACTGGTTGAAAAAGTGTTTATGAAGAATTGGAAGATTTAACAAAAGATATTTTTTTGATAGTGTGTGTACAGGAGAACAATTTGCAGCAGAGAAAAAAATCAGTTTAATACAGCAAAGAATACAAGAATTAACAAATGAATATAAAAAAATATTTAGATTAAAATAATAATTGAAAAAAATCTGTTTCATAGATTATTAAATAATTTATGGAACAGAATTTTTGTGTAAAAATTTTTATAGACTGGAGTATGAAAAAAATGGTAATATTAGATGATGAAGAATATGATAAAGTTTGGGATATGGTTTATGATAGATTTAATTTTAATCCTAGTGTTGATAAAAAAAGAAATAGCGTTTGAATTTAAAGAACCATATATAGTTTATGATATTAGTTATCATTATGAAAAATCTAGAGGAAATTGAAGGGTTTGTAGATTGAGGGATTTAAAAAGAAATTCGTGATAAAAATAACGGAAATTTTTTTGAAATGTACTAAGGAAAAATGAGGAATTGTATGCATTGGATTGGCAACATTCTTGCTTTAGATATAATCCTCGTATTAAAGATGAGCCTAAAAATTATAGAAGTTAAAGATGAACGCTACTGGGGTGGCGGGTATACTGCATATTTTCCAACATATTTTTCCAAATGGGGATTATTATTTTTTTATCGATGTTAATTTTAATTTTTGGATATTTAGGACATCCTTGGCAACAAAAGGTTTGGATATATGGAAAAAATTGATTGAAGAATTTAAAAAAGCTGATTTAGAGGGATTTAAGTTAATTGAGGAGAAAAATTAGAGAGGAACATTGAAGAGAATGAAAGACAACAAAATAAAGATTACTGGAGCTAGAGAGCATAATTTACAAAATATTGATATTGAGATTCCAAAGAATGAACTGGTTGTAATTACTGGGGTTTCAGGAAGTGGGAAGTCTTCGCTTGCGTTTGATACGATTTATTCAGAAGGGCAGAGAAGGTATGTTGAGAGCTTGTCGGCTTATGCGAGAATGTTTATTGGGCAGATGCAGAAACCTGAATTAGATAGTATTGAAGGGCTTTCTCCTGCGATTTCGATTGAACAGAAAAGTGTATCGAAAAATCCTCGTTCGACTGTTGGTACAACTACTGAAATTTATGACTATATGCGGCTTTTGTGGGCACATATTGGAGAGGCACATTGTCCGATTTGTCATAGAAAAGTGGAAAAACAGTCGATTCAGGAAATTGTCGATAATTTGATGAGTTCTAGAAAAGAAAAAGATAAAATGATAATTTTATCACCAGTTGTGATTGATAAAAAGGGGACTCATAAAAATTTGTTTTTGAATTTGCAGAAAAGAGGGTTTCAAAGAGTTCGAGTGAATGGCGATATTCTTGACTTGAGTGATGAAATTGTTTTGGATAAGAATAAAAGACATCATATTGAAGTTGTTGTTGATAGAGTTGTGTTTAAGGCGGATAATAAGGAGTTTTTGAGTCGATTGACAGAGGCGATTGAAACTGCGAGTGAGCTTTCTGATGGGAAAATAATTGTGAATATTAATGGGGAAGATAACAAATTTAGTGAGAATTTTTCTTGTCCAGAACATCCAGATGTTGTGTTTCCAGATGTTGTGCCAAGACTTTTTTCATTTAACGCACCATATGGAGCTTGTGAAGTTTGTAATGGGCTTGGTTCAAGGCTGGAAGTGGATGAAAATAAATTAATTGTAGATGAAAATTTATCAATTAATGAAGGTGGAATTGTTTTTCCAGGAGCAACGACTAAAAAGGGCTGGAACTGGGATTTATTCATAGCGATGGCAAAGGCACATAAAATCGACTTGGATAAAAAGGTTTCTAAATTGACTCGAAAAGAAAAAGATGTAATTTTTTATGGAAGTGATAAGCAATTTAAATTTTCTTGGAGCGGAGACAGTTTTAGCTATAATGGAAAACGAGGATTTGAGGGACTTGTGCACAGTATTGAGCGTCGATATAGGGAAACGGCTTCAGAATCGGCAAAAGAAGAAATTGAAGCAAAATATATGACAGAGAGAACTTGTAAAACTTGTCACGGAAAACGGCTTAAAGATGTTGTGTTGGCGATAACGGTTAATGATAAGAGTATTATTGACTTGACTGAAGTGAGCGTTGTTGATGCACTTGATTTTTATGAAAAAATTCAGCTTACGGAAAAACAAATGCAGATTGCAGCTGAAATTTTGAAGGAAATAAAAGAACGGCTAAAATTTATGATAAATGTTGGGCTTGATTACTTGAGTCTTGCTAGAATGACGAAAACGCTGTCTGGTGGAGAATCGCAAAGAATTAGGCTTGCAACTCAAATTGGAAGTAGGCTTACTGGCGTGATTTATGTGCTTGACGAGCCGAGTATTGGACTTCATCAAAGGGATAATGACAAGTTACTTGCGACTTTGAAGGATTTGCGTGATATTGGGAATAGTTTGATTGTTGTAGAGCATGATGAAGATACGATGAGAGAAGCAGATTATCTGATTGACATAGGTCCAGGTGCTGGAATTAATGGAGGAAAGGTTGTAGCACAAGGAACGCCAAAACAAGTTATGAGAAACAAAAAATCATTGACAGCACAATATTTGAATGGGAAAATTAAAATCGAAGTGCCTGAAAAAAGAAGAAAAGCGACTAAAGAAATTGTTTTGAAAAATGCAAAAGGAAATAATTTGAAAAATGTAACGGCACATATTCCTCTTGAAGTTTTGACGGTTGTGACGGGTGTTTCGGGAAGTGGGAAGTCGACATTGATTAATCAAACATTGTTTCCAGAGCTTCACAACAGGCTAAATAAAGGGAAATTATATCCGCTTGAAAATGGTGGAATAGATGGGATTGAAAACTTGGAAAAAGTGATCGATATTGACCAGTCGCCGATTGGAAGAACGCCGAGATCAAATACTGCGACATATACGAAAATTTTTGATGATATTCGTGATTTATTTGCACAGACAAATGATGCAAAAGTTCGTGGATATTCGAAAGGAAGATTTTCATTTAATGTAAAAGGTGGACGATGTGAAGCGTGTAGAGGTGCTGGAATTAATAAAATTGAAATGAATTTCTTACCAGATGTTTATGTGGAATGTGAAGTTTGTAAAGGAAAACGATACAATCGAGAAACATTAGAAGTTCAGTACAAAGGAAAAAGTATTGCAGATGTGCTAGAAATGACAGTTGAAGAAGCATACGAATTTTTCAAAAATATTCCATCACTTGAGAGAAAATTACAAACATTGATGGATGTAGGAATGAATTACATTCAGTTAGGACAACCTGCGACAACTCTTTCAGGTGGAGAAGCTCAACGGATAAAACTTGCAACTGAATTATCAAAAATGTCAAGAGGAAAAAAACTATTTACATTTTTGGACGAACCTACGACAGGACTTCACTTTGAAGATATCAGAAAAATTATTAGAAGTGTTAAACAGATTGGTTGATAAAGGGAATACAGTCTTAGTAATTGAGCATAATTTAGATGTAATTAAAGTTGCGGATCACATTCTTGATATAGGGCCTGAAGGTGGACAAAGAGGAGGAAAGATAATTTTTGAAGGAACTCCAGAAGAAATTGCTAAAAAGTAAAAAAAGTCTTGGACTGGGAAGTTTTTTTGAAGAAGTATTTGTAGTGTTTAAAAAAAGATAATACATATTTTTTTCATACTATTTTAATTGTTGTGTGATATAATAAACAAAGATAAACATTAAAAAAAGGAGGTGTAAAAAAATGGGAAAAAAAGAAAAAAACAGTTTTCTAAAAAATTGGCATTAATCATGATTCTAGTATTTGTAGTTGCATTAGGAATAGTTTCTTGCACTTTTTTTTGGAAAAATAAAACTTTAAGTGTTCCAAAGTCTATAATACAAGGAAAAGTGGATAAGAAATTTCCAATTACAAAAAATTTCTTGTTTGCGAAGGTTACTTTGAAAAAAATCCTAAAGTTGATTTCAAAGGTGATAAAATGTATATTGACGCTGATTATTCAGCTTCGCTTGTTGGAAGTGGAATTAGTAGAAAAAAATGTATTTGAGTACAAATGTCAGATATGATACAAATAAAGAAGAATTGTATTTAGTGGATTTGTCGATTGATAAGATTTTGGATGAAAATGGTAAGGAAGTGGCAGATTCTTCAGAAGCAAAAATGTTGAAATCCTTATTGAGTAACTATATTGAGACTACGCCAGTGTATAAATATGGTGAAGAATATGAAGAGAAAAAAATAAAGATAGAATAAAAAAACATGTAAAAAAATTAAAAAAATATGTACATTAGAGATGGTAAATTATTTGTTCAAACTTAAAAAAATATAAAAAGTAGTGAAATTTTAGATTTATTTAGAAAAAAATGGTAATGGTTACAGCTATTTTATATTATTAATTTTTAAGTATTATGAAAAAAATAAATTTTAGAAAAATTTAAGATCAAAAAGGAGAATATAAAATGGAAAAAAATAAAAACATGAGAAATATAGAATTTTAAAACGGAATATTATTGAAGATTCTGATTTTTACAAAAAGAAACATTATTTATTTTGGTTTGTGCAATGATTATTGCCTCAATTGGATTAAATACAAATTCTGTTGCAGTAATTATTGGAGCAATGTTGATTTCACCTTTGATGTCACCAATTCAATCATTAGGACTTGGACTATCAACTGGAAATTTGAGAAGAATTTATCTTTCTCTTTTTAGGCTAGGAATTTTTTTGTTTTAATAAGTGTTATTAGTTCAACATTTTATTTTTTTGGTAAGTCCAATAAATGATGTAACTCCACAAATTTTTAGCTAGAACATCTCCTACTTTATGGGATGTATTAATTGCAATTTTTGGTGGAATTGCAGGAGTAATAGGAAAAAAACAAAGGAAGATGGTGGAAATGTAGTTCCTGGAGTGGCTATTGCTACGGCATTAATGCCGCCTCTATGTGTAGTAGGATTTGGAATTGCTCATGGAAATCCTAAAAATTTTTTTCTTGGATCTGGATATTTATTCATTATAAATGTATTTTTTTATAATGATGGCAACACTTGTTGGGTTAAAAAAATTTATTATGGGGATATTTTTGACGGAAAAAGAAGAATGTCCCTAAGACAGCAAGTAATTTTTTTATAGGAAGTTTACTTGTAGTGCTTCCAAGTATATATACTGCAACTATTTTGGTGCAAGATACGGCAAGAGATAATTCACTAAAAAAATTTATTTCTAAAGAATTGAATAATCACTATGTTTTCGACGATTCAATTGATAAAAAAATAAAGTGATAACTTTGAAAAATTGTTGGAGATAATGTTAAAAAATCAAGATATTAAGAATTTAGAAAAAAATTAGGGAAGTATAATTTGGAAAAAAATATAGTTTGAATATAAAACAGATTTCAAATGAAAAAAATATTTGACAGTACAGGATTTATCGAAATATTTGAAAGAAGAACAGGTAAAGGATAAATCGGAAGAAATAACAGTACCTAACGCTACTGAAGATAAAAATTTCTTTAGAAAGGGATTTAAAGACGATAGAAAATATATTGTATAAAAGTTTTGGAAATAGTATTAGTGAAGTAAAAAATTGGGAAATTGGTAGATGCAAATAATAGTGAAAGTTACATTGTTTTAGTTATTGGGAATGAAGCAATGACTGATGAAATTGCTGAAAAAAATAAAAAAATCTTGAATTTGATACGGATAAGAAATATGAAATTATTGTAGAAAAAAATCAAAATCTATTTCAATGAATGAAGATGAAGAAACATCAAATCAGAAAAAAATACTTGAATAAAAAAATTTATTATTATTATTATTATTATATTTAGAAATTTCATTGAGAGAATATTAACTTTGAAGTTTTTTTGAAGAAGTATTTGTAATGCAATTAATTTAAATGTTTTGAATTTTTGAATGCCTAAATTTTTCTAAAAAAATTTTTTTATGAAAAAAATGAAATTAGTGATAAAAAAATAGTTGAAATAATGAAAAAAATGCTGTATTATAAGAGTAGAAAAGATTTTTTTATAAAAAGTGTTATATTCTTAGTAAAAATCTGATGTTAAAGCATTAATTTAGAATGAAAAGAGGTAAGAATGAAAAAAACATTTTTGAGATTGATATTTCTTGTTGTAATTGTAATTGCTGGAGTTGTATCTTGCGATTTTTTGGCAAATAAAACATTGAAAGTTCCAGATTCTATGATTACAAAGGAATTGAATAAAAAATTTCCGATTGAAAAGAATTTTTTGCTTGGAAAAGTTGGACTTAAAAGTCCTGAGATAAGTTTTAAGGAAGATAGACTTTATTTTTCGGCTGATTACGATGTTTCACTTTTAGCAGGAAAGGCGAAAGGTTCAATCTTTTTGGACAGTCAAGTGAAATTTGATCCAAAAACAAATAAATTGTATTTAGTGGATTTAGACATTTCTAAAATTACTGATGAAAAAGGTAATAAAGTGGATGACTCAGTTGTGGCGCAATCAATAAAAGCGCTTGTTTCAAATTATTTAGAAACTAACGAAGTTTATACTTTTGACAATGATAAAAAAAGTGAAAGTGAAAAAAATATGTATATAAAAGATGGCAAATTGTTTGTACAAACTTAAAAAAATTAATTTGGAAGTTTTTTTATAATCAAAAAAAGTATGAAGAGAAATCTTTGTACTTTTTTTCAAAAAAATGTGAAAAAAATAAAAAAATAAGGTATAATTATAGTGAAAAAAATAGTTAAAATTTTTTTATAATATATGTATAAGTCTAATATGAAATAAAATTAAAAAGAATATTAAAAAAAGATTGCTTTATAAAAAAATTAAGTTATAATTTCAAAGAATTAAAATTTTATTATTTTTATAATTTTTTTATATATTGAGAAATTTTTGAAAGGGGTGATGTGAATGGAGAAAAAAATTTATATAAGTTATGTATTAAAAAAATATTGAATTTAAATAAAAAAATTTTTTAGAAAAGGTTTAAAAGCAAAAGACAGAATTATCGGGACAAAAAAATATTGTAAAAAAAGTAAAAAAATAATTTAAAGAAAGAAAGATAGGAAATAAAAATGGAATTTAGACTTATGACATATAATATTTTTTTGGAGCAAGATTGACTGATGGACGAGAACTTGCGAAAAGTATAAAAAAATATAAACCTGATTTTATCGGACTTCAGGAAGTTGACAGAAATACGAAAAGAAGTAAATTTCGAGATGTAATTCAGGAAATGGCACAGGAATTGGGGTATAATTATTATTATTTTCAAAAAGGCAATGGATTTTGATAATGGAGAATATGGAATTGCGTTTATTTCAAAAATATGATGTAAAAATTTATATATATTCACGAATTGCCAGGAAATAGCAAGGAAAAAAGACAAGTTTTGGCAGCTAAATTGAACCTAGGAAGATTTAATAAAAAAATTTTGGTTGTGAATACTCATTTAGACAATAAAATGGACAATAAGCACGAAGAATTGAACAATTTATTTTCTGTGATTAATAAATTTAGAGGAGATTTGAAGTTTCTGTGTGGAGATTTTAATCTTTTGCCGACGACAGAACACTATGAAAAAATTAGAGAAACTTGGAATGACAGTTACTTTGAAGGAAAAGATTTACACGGAAACAAAAATGAAGCGAAAAGAGACTTGGAAACGGCGAGAATTGATTATATAATGGTTCAGAAAGATGCTAGTTACAAGGTAAAAGAAAGTTTTTATATCAATGATAATTCTCGAGATTGGACAAAATTGTCAGATCACTTGCCTTATATGGCAGTTTTCGAACTAAAGTAAAAAATTTAAAAATATATTTAAAAATTTTTAAATTTTTCTATTGACTTATTGTACTTTTGGGGGTAAAATAATAATGACATAGATGAGAGGGAGTGATTTTATGAAAATCATTATTAGCGGAAAACAACTTAAAGTTACAGATGCAATCAGAAAATATGCGGAAGAAAAAATAAACAAAATTTCTAAATATTCGGACGCTATAACAGAAGTCGATGTTGTTCTGGCTGTGGAAGATACAAAATCTGAAGGACCAGTTCACAAAGCTGATGGTTTAGTTTTTGCAAGTGGAACAAAAATAAAAATCGAAGCTGAAAACAAAGATTTATATGCAGCAATTGATGAGTTATCTGATAGATTGGAAAAGACAAGTTAGAAAAATACAAAGAAAAAAACAAAAAGATTACAATAAAAAAAGGAACTCGTTAATTTAAATAAAGTTTTAAAATTTTGAAAGTTTGAAATAAAAAAAGTTTTTATATAAAAAAAGACTGTTTCTTTTTTTGAGACAGCCTTTTTTTATTTTAGTAAAAAAATAATAATTAATCCAAATTTTTTTTACTGCTAAATCAAATTGTTCTTTTGTAATGTTAAAAGAATTTAGTGCATTTAAAAGTTGTTTTGAATTATAATATCCTATTTTTAAATGATTTCCCAACTCTGTTCTTCGCTTTTTAGCATTTTCTCCAGAGCAAAGTTCATTCTCTAGCAAGTCTTGTATTGTAAATGTGTAACCGCTGTTTTTTTATTTTTTTAACAGTAACTAAATTTTTGCAGTGCTTCTAAAATGGCTTTTGTCATTTGCATTTTCCACACCAACATTTTTATTTTTAGTTGCATCTTTTCTCGAGATAAAAGCATGTTTTATATTTGGAATATATTTTTTTAGCATATCTCGAATTTTTTCCAGCATAATCTGGATCGGTAAATAAAAATCAGTTCATTTTCTTTAGACAAATTTACAATTTTATTTATTGTTTTTTTGAGAGAGCAGAAAAATCCATTCAATGCTACAATATGAGCGTCAACAACTCTTTTTAGCGCCGTGATGTCATCTCTTCCTTCAACAATTATAATTTCTTTTTATTTTTGATCTTTTCCATTTTTTTTATTTTTTTCTTTCTCTATTTTCTCTATTTTTATTTATTTTTTTTATTTTTATTTATCTTTAATTCTTTTAGACTTCATATTTTTATTTTTTTTATTTATTTTTTTATTTAAACTTTAAAAATTTAAATTATTTAATATTATAATCTTTTAAAAACAGTCAAAAGCAAATCCCAAGTTTTTCCAACTGAACTTATTTCCATTCTTTCTTCAGGCGTGTGAGCACCATAAATATTTGGTCCAATGGAAGTGATGTCAACATCCATATTTGCGTCAAAAACTCCACATTCAAGACCTGCGTGAATTGCTTTTATTTCAGGTTCAGATTTATTAATTTTTTTAAATGAATTTACCATAAGTTCTCGTATTTTTGAGTCTTTTCTGTATTCCCAAGATGGGTATGGAGCGCTGACTTTCATTTTTACATCGTATTTTTTACAAAGTTCTTCAATTTCTTTAATTAAATTTTCAAGAGAATGATTTACAGAACTTCTTGGCAATGAATGAATTTTTATTTTTAATTCATTGTCAAAATCTTGAGATTTTACAACTCCTAAATTAATTGATGTTTCTACAAGATCTTCGATGTCTTTGCTCATTGAAATTACGCCATTTGGAAATTCGTGTAAAAATGAAAGAACTCTGTTTGTGTCGGCAGTTGATATTTTTTTAAAATTTTTTTGACATTGTCTATTTTTTTTAATTTCTAAAAACTGGATTTTTATCAATTACGCCAAAATCAGCTAAAATATTTTTTTAAAAAGCTAAATTCGCCAATTCTTCAAGTCTGTGTCCTGGTTCGTCCAATTTTACAGAAATAAGAGAAATTGCTTCACGGGGAATTGCGTTAGTTTTGTCGCCGCAGTCAAAAATCTATTAATTCCATAAAAATATCTTTTTATTCAAATGGTAAAAGCACTTCATTTAGTATTTTATTAGAATTTCCGAGTCCTAAGTGAATTTCAGCACCAGAATGTCCACCGTTTAGACCTTTTACTTCAATTGAGAAAACGGCGTCATCACTTTCACAATCTTTTTTAGTAAGATTCAATTCATTTTCAATTCTAGCTCCACCTGCGCTGCTCACATATACTTGACCATATTCTTCGGTGTCAAGGTTAATCAAAGTTTTTCCAGAAAAAAGACTGAAATCCAAATTGTTCACCCCTGACATTCCTTCTTCTTCGTCGGTTGTCAAAATGACTTCAAGCGCTGGATGAGCTATTTTGTCGCTATCCAAAATTGCAAGAGCCATTGCAACAGCAATTCCGTTGTCAGCACCTAATGTAGTTCCATTTGCTGTTAAAAATCCATCTTTTACAACAAGTTCAATCCCGCAATTTTCAAAGTCAAAGTTGGTATTTTTATTTTTTTCCCAGACCATGTCCATATGTCCTTGTAAAATAAGGGGAGAAAAGTTTTCATAGCCTTTTATGGCTGCTTTTTTTATTAAAACATTTAGTGCTTTATCTTGTACAACTTCAAGATTTCTCTCTTTTGCAAAATTTACAAGATAATCGCTAATTTTTTTTTCTTTTTTTGAACCTCTCGGTATTTTTGAAATTTCACTAAAATAGTGAAAAACTTTTTGTGGATATAAATTTTCTAATTCCATTTTAAATCCCTACCTTTTTAACTTTATTATAAAATATTTTCCAAAAGCTCTTCTAATTCGCTCATTTCTTTTTGAGTCAAATCGTAGCCACTTTTTAAGTTTTTTTCCAAAAAGTTTATTGTCAGAGCCAACTGAACTTTTTTTCCAAAAATTTTTATGATTAATCTTTTATAAAATTCCAATAATTTTCTCCTCACAATTTTTTTTTATTTTATTTTTTTATAATTGTATGGCAGTTTCAAGCGCAACTTCAATCATTTCGTTAAAAGTAGTCTGTCTTTCTTCGGCACTTGTAACTTCGTGAGTTATAAATGAATCACTTATTGTAAGCAAAGTTAATGCATTTGCTCCCAATTTAGCCGCAGTTGTATAAAGCTGAGCTGTTTCCATTTCTACACATAAAACTCCAAATTTTGCCCATTTTTTCCAAGCATTTGGGTCATCTCCGTAAAAGGTGTCACTTGTAAATACATTTCCAGCTTTTACATTAAGCCCTTTTTGTTTAGCGATTTCGTGTGCTTTAAAAAGCATTTCGGCGTTTGCAGTCGGTGCATAATCTGCTCCGTTAAATCTAAGTTTGTTAATAGCTGAATCAGTTGAAGCTGACATGGCAAGTACAACATCTCTTATTTTTACATTTTCCTGATAAGAACCAGCAGTTCCAATTCTAATCAAATTTTTTACTCCGAATTCTGCAATTAATTCATGTGCATAAATTCCAATTGAAGGAACTCCCATTCCAGTTCCTTGAACAGATACTTTTTTTCCTTTATAAGTGCCTGTAAATCCCAACATTCCACGAATATTGTTATATTGAACGACATTCTCCAAAAAAGTTTCTGCAATATATTTTGCTCTAAGCGGATCTCCTGGTAATAGTATAGTTTCTGCAATATCTCCTTTGTTTGCTCCGATATGTGGTGTAGCCATTGTTTTTACCTCCTAAATTTTTTATTTTTTTATTTACTAAAACAGTATTTCTTTATATTTTACAATATTTAAATTTAAAAATCAAATTATTTAAATAAAAATTTTTTTCTTTAAATTTTGGTTATGAAAAAAATAAAAGAATTAAAAGAATATAGTGAACTACTCCCGCTTTTAGAAGCGGGAGCTTCTTGGGAAGTATCTGCTTTTGCTAGCCAAATATATTTACCAAGCTCTTCGGGTAGTTCCTACCCTGTCTTTTTATTTCCTAATATTTCAAAATCTCTTTTCCAATGTTTTTTATATTCAGTGCCGCATTATAATCTCTATCAATTTCAATCCCACAGCACTCACATTTATAACTTCTTTCTGATAATTTCAGTTCCTCTTTAACATTTCCACATCTACTACAAGTTTTTGATGACGGAAACCATTTATCTATCTTCAAAAATTGTTTCCCTAAAAACATCAGTTTATACTCAACCATCCTCAAAAACATTCCCCATCCATTATCTCCTACACTTTTCCCAAAATTTAATGCCTGGCTCATCCCTTTCATATTCAAATCCTCAACAACTACAGCATTATACGCTTCAGACAATTTTTTTGATAATTTATGCAGAAAATCTCTTCGGCAATTTTTGATATACTCATGCAATTTTGATATTTTCGCTTTTTGCTTATACCAATTTTTAGAAAACTTTACTTTTCTCGATAATGATTTCTGTAATTTCTTCAATTTTTCCTCCAACATCCTAAAATATCTTGGATAATCAGCCCTTTGGTTTTCAGAGCTGACAAATAATTCAGACATTGAAAAAAATCAAGTCCAATTACTTTATCACTATTTGGCATTTTTTTGAATTTCTTTTTCAAATTCCGTCAAAAATAGAAACATAGTAATTTCCATTACTGTTTGTCAATGTTACTGACTTTTATCTTGTAATCCTTCGGTATTTCTCTATGATATTTTAATTTTATTCTTTTTAATTTTGGCAAAACTAAATATTTGTTTTCATCAATTCGTATCGAATTATTCACACAATTTGTCGTATAACTTTTAACACTATTCTTTTTAGATTTAAACCTCGGAAATTTCGCTCTCTTCTGAAAAAAATTCGTAAACGATCGTTTTACATTCAATTGAGCATTTGAAAGTGCTAGACTGTCTACTTCTTTCAAAAATTGATTTTCACTTTTTAAACTGGCAGGTGTAATTATTTTATTTTTTCCAGTTTCTTCATAAATTTTATTCGCAGTATACAAAATCGTATTGTAAACAAAACGAACACATCCAAAAGTCTTATTTATCAACAATTCTTGATCTTTATTTGGATAAATTCTATATTTGAATGCTAAATTATATTTCATGAAATTACACCTCCTTTTGATTTTGAATATATTTTTTTAATTATCTCAAATGGTGCACCTCCAACACTTACAACTAAGTAACTTCTACTCCAAAAAAATATTCTTTCCACAATCTTCCCCTTATTTCAGGAAATTCTTTTTTTATCAACCTGCTGGAAGCACTTTTTGTAAGTATTTACAAACTTAGAAAGTTCAGTATTAGGCATAGCATTAATCAACATATGAATATGATCAACATCATGTTCCCATTCTTTAAGAACAATGTTATACTTCGGACATATTTTTTTCAAAAAATCTCTTTCAATCTATTAGAAATTTCATCATTAATGACTTCTCTTCGATACTTTTATACAAAAAAATCATATGATAATTTATATCAAATACTGAATGATAATTGCTATTATATGACATTATTATTACCTACTTTTATATTATTTCACTGAGTAAATTATATCATAAATATATCCTTTTTTTCAATTTTTTTTACAAAAAAAGCAATTCATCTCCCGCTTGTAGAAGCCGGAGACTTCTTGCTATCTTTTGTTAAAATAAATAAATTAAAAAAATAAAAAAATATTTAGATTATCTAAAGTTTTTTTCTTGAAAAAAATAGTGAAATATTTGTTATACTTTTTATATAGAGGTTTTTTTACAAAAAGTGGATTTCATAACAATTTTTTTGCCGAAAAAAATTTTTAAAAAAATTAATTTTAATTTGGAGGAAAAAATGAAAAAAATAATTTTTTTATTAATATGGCAACAATTAAGATAAATTTTATTATCAGACAAATTATTATATTGTCTACTTTGTTATGGAGAAAAATATATACTAAAAATCTGAGCATTTTTTTGTTTGCTTGGATTTTTTTGTAAAAAAATTTTTAAAAGTTGTTAATTTAAACAAAAAAACAAGTAAGGAGAAAAAAATGAATTACAGAATCTTTGTTGAAAAAAAGAAGATTTTTAGAGTGGAAGCACAAAAATTTATTTAGTGATTTAAAAGAAAAATATCGGACTGGATGGACTTTTTGGATGTAAGAGTTTTTAAACATTTATGATATTTTTTTAATTTAAGTGAAAATGATTTGCAAAAAAATTGGAAAAAGACTGTATTTTCGGAAGTAAATGTTGATAATGTCTATAAATCATTGGAAGAGAGTCTGGACGCATACAAAAAATAAAAAAATTCAAAAAGAAGTGCATTTTTTTCTGTTGAATTTTTACCAGGTCAATACGACCAAAGAGCAGATTCTGCAATTCAATGTATAAATTTATTAATTGACCAAGATAACAATATCAATGTAAAAAAAGTGGAAAAATTAATAGTTTTGTACGGCGATATTTCTTCAGAAGAATTCAATGAAATTAAAAAAATATTATATAAACGATGTAGAAGCAAGAGAAAAATCTAGATATTTTATCTGAAAATGTAGAAACTGCAAAATAAAGATAAAGTCATTGTTTATGATGGATTTACTCAAAAAAACCGAAGAAGAAATTATTAAAATGAGAAATGATTTAGAATTAGCAATGACTGCAAAAAGACTTGCTATTTATTCAAGAATATTTTAAAAATGAAGAAAAAAAGAAATCCGACAGAAACTGAAATAAGAGTGCTTGATACTTACTGGTCTGATCACTGTAGACATACTACTTTTGAAACAATTATTGATGATATAAAAGTTGAGAATGAAGTTTATAGAGATTTATTTAATAAAGCAATAAATGAATATGTTGAAAGTAGAAAAATATGTTTATGAGGAAAGAGAAGCCAAAAGACCAATGACTTTAATGGATTTGGCAACTGTTTTTGGAAAAGAACAAAGAAAAAAATGGATTGCTTCCAGATTTAGAAGTTTCTGATGAAATTAATGCTTGTTCGATTTACATTGATGTTCCTGTGGAAAGAATAAATGAAGATGGGAAAGCAGAAATAACTGAAGAAAAAAATGGATTTTACAATTTAAAAATGAAACTCATAATCATCCTACAGAAATTGAACCATTTGGAGGAGCTGCAACTTGTATAGGGTGGAGCAATTAGAGATCCATTATCAGGAAGAACTTTTATTTATCAAGCAGTTAGAATAAGTGGAGCTGGGGATCCAACTGAAAGAATTGAAGATACAATAAAAGGTAAATTACCTCAAAAAAGTTATTACAAAAAACTGCTGCACATGGATTTTTCGTCTTATGGAAACCAAATTGGACTTGCAACAACTCATGTAAATGAAATTTATGATGAAGGTTATAAAGCGAAAAAGAATGGAATTAGGACTTGTTGTAGGAGCTGCACCAGCTGAAAAATATTATTCGTGAAAAAAACCTGAAGCTGGGAGATATCGTAGTACTTTTAGGTGGAAGAACAGGAAGAGACGGAATTGGTGGAGCTACTGGTTCATCTAAAGAACATACTACAGAATCATCAGAAAAATCAAGTGCTGAAGTTCAAAAAGGAAATGCAGTTACTGAAAGAAAAATCCAAAGATTATTTAGAAATAAAAATGTTACGACATTGATTAAAAAAATGTAATGACTTCGGTGCCGGAGGAGTTTCAGTTGCGATAGGAGAACTTGCTGACGGATTGGTAATTGACTTGAATGAAATTAGAGTTAAATATATTGGACTTACTGGAACTGAATTGGCGATTTCTGAATCACAAGAAAGAATGGCAGTTGTAATTAGAAAAGAAGATTTAGATAAATTTGTTGAATATGCGACTGAAGAAAATTTAGAGGCTTACAAAGTTGCTGAAATCAATGATTCTAACAGATTGGTTATGACTTACAATGGAGAAACAATTGTTGATATTTCAAGAGATTTCTTGAATACAAACGGAGCGTCTTCAAATATTAATATTGAAATTGAAAAATTCTAATAAATTGGTGTTGGATAGAGAAATTGCTGGAAATACATTTAAAGAAAAAAATTTGTTAACAACTTGAAAGACTTGAATGTAACTTCTCAAAGAGGATTGGTTGAAACTTTTGATTCGACAATTGGAGCAAGTACAGTATTAATGCCGTTTGGTGGTAAATATCAATTAACACCAGCTGAAGTTTCTGTACAAAAAGTATCAGTGATAAATGCTGAAACAGATGTTGCGTCAATGGTTGGATATGGATACAATCCTTACATTGCAAAACAAATTCCATTCCACGGAGGAGCTTATGCGGTAATTGAATCTTTGGCTAAAGTTGTGGCAGCTGGAGGAAATTATAAAAATGTAAGATTTACATTCCAAGAATATTTTGAAAGACTAGGAAATGACGCTAAAAAATGGGGAAGACCATTATCGGCATTATTGGGAGCATTGCATATTCAAAAAGAATTTGGATTGCCTTCAATTGGTGGAAAAGATTCGATGAGTGGAACATTTAATGATATTTCAGTTCCGCCAACATTAGTTTCGTTTGCTGTAAGTGTTGTAAATGCTGAAGATGTTGTTTCGAGTGAATTTAAAAAAGCGGGAGATAATATTTACTTGATTACGACTAAATTAGATGAAAATGACTTGCCAGACTTGAAAGAATTAAAAAGAAAAACTTTGATTTCATCGAAAAAAATATTAAAGATAAGAAAAATTGTTGCGTCAGTAGCTGTTAAAAAAATGGTGGAATTGCTGAAAGTATAGCAAAAATGACATTTGGTAATAAGTTAGGTGTGAATGTAAACTTTGCTGAAAATGCAGAAAATGAATGGTTTAAAGTTAATTATGGAGCATTTATAATTGAAACTCCTGAAAAAAATTGATTATAAAAAAATGCTACATTGTTAGGAAAAAGTTACTGAAGAAGCAAAAAATTGTTATAAATAATGATACAGTGATGGATTTGGACGAATTGATTGCTGAATGGGAAAAACCGCTTGAAAAAGTGTTCCCAACTAAAAAGGAAGTGGCAGAAGAACATAGAATTGCACATTGTAAAGGTGTTGAATATGAGAAACTTGAAAAAATTGAGCATGAAAATATAATTAGTAATATTTCAAATGCTTATGCGAAACCAAGAGTATTTATTCCAGTATTCCCTGGAACAAACTCAGAATATGACTTGGAAAAGAGCATTTAATAGAGAAGGTGGACTTGCAAAAAAATTGGTGTATTTAATAACTTGTCACATAGCAATATTTTAAGTTCAATCGATAATTTTGTTAAAGAAATTAATAATTCGCAAATATTGATGCTGCCTGGTGGATTTAGTGCGGGAGATGAACCAGATGGATCGGCTAAGTTTATGGTTGCTGTATTGAAAAATAAAAAAGTTAAAGAAGCAGTGGAAAATTTATTGAAGAGAGATGGATTAATTTTAGGAATTTGTAATGGATTCCAAGCGTTGATTAAATCAGGATTGTTACCTTATGGAGAAATTCGTGAATTAAGTGAAACTTCGCCAACATTGACATTTAATACAATTGACAAACATATGTCGAAATTGTGCAAACAAAAATTATTACAAATAATTCACCTTGGTTAGCTAATATGAAAGAAGGAGATATTCATTCAGTAGCAATTTCTCACGGAGAAGGAAGAATTGTTATTACAGAAGAAGAATACAAAAAAATTATTTAAAAAAATAATCAAATTGCAACTAAATATGTTGATTTGGATGGAAATTCGACAATGGATTCACAATTTAATCCAAATGGTTCGTATTATGCGATTGAAGGAATGTTGGCATATAATGGTAGAATCTTTGGTAAAATGGGACATTCTGAAAGAAAAGGTAAAAAATGTTTATAAAAAAATATTTATGGAGATAAAGAACAAAAATATCTTTAGAAATGGAATTAAATTCTTTAAATAAATAATAAATTTTTAACTGAGAGGAATTTTTTTATAAAATTATGAATAAAAAAACGATTATTCTTAGTGATTATAACTTTTCTGTTTATTATAAGCTGTCAGTCAAATCAGGAAGATGGAATACCAATAGAGCAAATATTACATTTTCCAGAAAAAAACTGAAAAATAAGAAGATAAATTATTATGATAAAGAATACTCAAAGGAACTAGATATAAGAAATAAAAAAAGGTGAGTATAGCCTGATTTTATCAGGTTATGCTTATTCACCAGATAAAGATGCTCTATTATAATGTTTACAGGTCAAGCTTCTTAGATGGAAATGATAATTTTGTAAAAAGGAACACCTAAGAATATTGAGGATTTTCTTGTATATGAAAAAAAGTAATGGATGTTGGATTAGGAAAGTTTTATAAAGAGATTGACAATCTTGAAAAAAAGTACAAAAAGAGCCTAAATTAGCAGATCTCGATAAGTATGTACAGGATTGGATAAATATTCTACGAGAAGAGAGAGCAAAAATAAAAAGAAATTAGAAGTTATTATGAAACTGGAGAATATAAAAAAAGATGATTATTCAAAAAGGCAAAAATTTTTAAATGATGAATATTTAAAAAAATTTTTATAAAAAGAAAAACAAATATTTAGAACACTTAATAAGAAAGTGAAACAAGAAGATTACGAGGAAGAAAAAAACAATAATATCAAATTCCATATCTGATGATAATTTATACATGAATTTAAGAAAATTAAATCTATTAATGGGAATTTTTTTGATGACAGATTATATGACTGGAATGAGATTTCTATTGGAAAAAAATGAAAAATTTAATGTTGATATAAAGAATCAGAAGAGATACAGGGCAGAATTAGAGTTAATTTTAATGGAAGTAGAAAAAAACAATTAAAAAAACAAAAAGAATTAACAACAGATTCTAAAAATATATTCAATGTATTTAAAAAAAGATGTGTATAAAAAAATACTTGAGCAAGGGGATAAGGGTGTGGAATTATCTAAAAAAATATTGGATAAAAATAGATAATAAAAATTATGATAATTTGAATGCACTTGCAGTTGACAATGTTGTAAATACGCTTGAGATGTATATAAATATACGGCAAAATCTAATAGTAAAATAATAAACTTAGAAGGAGGAATTATAATGAAAGTAGCAATATTTTTTGGAAGTCAGTCAGATACTGACAAAATGAGAGGTGCAGCAAATTGCTTGAGAGAATTCGGGATTGAGTTTGAGGCTTATGTATTGTCGGCTCATAGAGTTCCTGAAAAATTGGAAGAAGTTTTGGCTGATGTTGAAAAAAGAGGTGCAGAAGTGATTATTGCTGGAGCTGGACTTGCGGCACATTTACCTGGAGTTATTGCTTCAAAAACAATACTTCCTGTAGTTGGAGTACCTTTAAATGGAGCACTTGAAGGACTAGATGCACTTTATTCGATCGTTCAAATGCCAAAATCTATTCCAGTAGCAACTGTTGGAATTAATAATTCATACAATTCAGGAATGTTAGCTGTGCAAATTCTTGCAATAAAATATCCTGAAATTAGAGAAAAAAATTGGTTACATTTAGAAAAAGAAATGAAAGCTAAATTTATTGCTGATAATGATAAAAAAAGTTGAATTATAATTTTTTTAATTAATAGATTTATTTGATAGCTATATAAATTTAAAAATTTGATAGAATAAATATCTTAAAGCAAGGGGTATTGACCCCTTGTGGAAATAAAAAAATTCAAGTTATTGAACAATATAATATTTATTTAATATGATTTAAAAAAATAAAAAAATGGAGGAAATAAAAAAATGGAAAAAAAGAGAACAAATTTATGAAGGAAAAAGCAAAATCAATTTTTTTGCAACAGATAATGCGGATGAAATAATTATGTATTTTAAAGATGATGCGACTGCATTTAATGGAGTAAAAAAAGATCAATTGGAAGATAAAGGAATTTTTGAATAATAAAAATTTCTACATTACTTTATGGATATTTGATTAAACACGGTGTAAAAACTCACTGGATTAAAACTTTGAATGAAAGAGAACAACTTTGTAAAAAAGTGGAAATTGTGCCTTTGGAAGTAATTATTAGAAATAGAGCAACTGGAAGTTTTGTAAAAAGATATGCGGCTGAAGAAGGAAAAAAATCTTTAAAAAGACCTACTTTTGAATTGTCTTACAAAAATGATGATTTGGGAGATCCATTATTGAATGATGATCACGCTTTGGCATTGGAATTGCTTACTGAAGAAGAATTGGCTGAAATTAAAAAACAAACTTTCTTGATTAATGATTTGTTGTCTGCATTATTTGATAAAATGAACTTGATTTTAGTGGATTATAAAATTGAGTTTGGAAGAGATAAAGATGGAAATATTTTTACTTGCAGATGAAATTAGTCCAGATTCAATGAGACTTTGGGATAAAGATACACTTAAAAAAATTGGATAAAGATAGATTTAGACAAGATTTAGGAGACGTAATGGGTGCTTATCGTGAAGTTCTTCGTCGTATGGAAGAAGTTTTAAAATAAATTAAAAAAATAAATTTCTGAAATCATATATTAGCAAGGGGTCTTGACCCCTTGTCATTTAAATAAAATAAAAAAATATTGATAAAGTATAAACTAAACTGTTTATAACAAAATGGAGGAAAACTACAAATGATTAAGAGCTTGAATGAAGAATGTGGAGTTTTTGGAGTTTTTGGACATCACGAAGCGGCAAGACTTACTTATTATGGATTACATAGTTTGCAACATAGAGGACAAGAAGCAGCAGGAATTGTAGTAAGTGACGGTAAGCGTGTGAACGGTCATCGTGGGCCTGGACTTGTGTCGGAAGTATTTAATGATGATAGAATTTTTAACCGTTTACAAGGAAATTGTGCAATTGGGCATGTTAGATATGCGACTTCTGGAAGTAGTAGCAGTCGTAATATTCAGCCATTTTTGTTCCAATTTTTTGACGGAAGTATCGCTTTAGCACACAACGGAAATTTGATTAATGCGAAAAAATTAAAAAGAGAATTAGAGAAACATGGCGCGATTTTTCATTCTACATCAGATACAGAAGTGTTGGTTCATTTGATTAGAAGAAGTAAAGAAAAAGATTTTTTGAGTCAATTGAAAGATGCATTAAGACAAGTAAAAGGTGGATTTTCTTTCTTAGTTCAAACTCAGACAGAATTGTACGGTGCAGTTGACCCTTTTGAATTTCGTCCTTTAATTTTAGGAAAAACAAAAAATGGAGCGTATATTTTGGCGAGTGAAACTTGTGCGTTGGAAATTGTTGGAGCGGAATTTGTTAGAAATATTAGATCTGGAGAAGTTGTAATCATTGATAAAGATGGATACAGAATTGAAAAATATACTGACGATACTTCGACTGCGATTGCAGCGATGGAATATGTGTATTTTGCAAGACCTGATTCGGATATTTCAGGAATAAATGTACATTCAGCTCGTAAAAGATGCGGAAGAAGATTGGCACAAGAAGCACCTGTTGAAAATGCAGATATTATAATTGGAGTTCCAAATTCGTCATTGTCAGCAGCAAGTGGTTATGCAGAAGAAAGCGGAAAACCTTATGAAATGGGATTAATCAAAAACCAATATGTAGCAAGAACATTTATTCAGCCAACTCAGGAACTTAGAGAACAAGGTGTTAGAATGAAACTTTCTGCTGTAAAAGGTGTTGTAAAAGACAAAGTTGTAGTTATGATTGATGATTCAATAGTTCGTGGAACTACTTCAAGCCGTATTGTTCAGTTATTGAAGGAAGCTGGAGCAAAAGAAGTTCATGTAAGAATCGCATCGCCAGAATTTAAGTTTCCTATTTTTTACGGAATTGATGTGTCAAATTCATCAGAATTGATTTCGGCGAATAAAACTGTTGAAGAAGTTAGAGACTATATTGGTGCAGATTCATTGGCTTTCTTGAGTATTGATGGATTAATTGATTCGATTGGACTAAATTTTGATGCATCATACACAGGACTTTGCATGGAATGTTTTAATGGAGATTATCCAGCTGGATTGGGAGATTACGAGGAAGAATTTTATGCTTCGTTGACACCAATTCAAAAAGAGGCTTTTGAAAGAATTGAAAAAAATAGAAAAATTTATATGAAAGAAATTAATGAGAATATGAAAAAGTTTATTTTAATAATGTCAATAGTAATAGCAAGTATTGGGTATACTGATACATATAATAAAAAAATATAGAAAGTGATGTACCGCATTTAGATGTGAATTATGAAGTTATTTTTGATAAAGTAAAAAAATGTTAAGACATCAGAAGGTATAGCATATAATGAATATAGAATTATGTTACCTGTAACAAAAGATAAAAATGGGTGAATGACATTTTAGTTAAAGAATTAAGTAATGCTATATTTGATGGAGAAAAAAATGTTTCTGATAAAGAAAAAAATTAAAAAGAAATGATTTCAAATAAATTCAATAAGTTAAATAATGAAAACTATGAAAATGAAAGTGCTTATAATTATACATTCGGTGCAGCTATAGTATATTTAGGACAAAAAAAGGAAATATTGTTTCATTTAAAAAGTATAAGTCGAAATGCTACATTGGCTGGGAGAGACTATGGCGATGTTAATTATATAAATATTGATATTAATAAAAAGAAAAAAATTAAAATTAAAAGATATAATAATAAATTATAAGGAAAAATGATAGCAGAATTTCAAGGTTATTGAAAGAAAAATTATGATCAAGGGCTTGAATATGAAGAAAAAAATCAAGATATACAGGAAATGTTCCAGAAAGATTTTTATTTTTTTCAGATGAAGGCTTAACATTTGAATTTGCTACACTTGAACTAACAGATACATTTAGTGATGCAGGAAGTGTATTAACAATACCTTGGAAAAAAATAAATCCATTGTTATATCCAGAGTATAGAGAAAATGAAGTATCAATTTTTTTGATCGTTGGTGGGATTAATTAAAAACATTGATGATAAAATAATAAATATGAAATATCAATACAATAAAAATTAGGAGGATAAAGAATGTCAATTTCTTATAAAGATTCAGGAGTAGATAAAGAAGAAGGATACAGAAGTGTTGCAAAAAAATAAAAAGAAAGAGTAAAAAGCAACTTACAACAAAAAAATGTTATGAACGAATTGGGAAGTTTTGGAGCTTTATACAAATTAGGAGAATACAAAAAACCAATTTTAGTGTCTGGAACTGACGGAGTTGGGACAAAATTAAAAGTTGCATTTGAAACAAATAAATATGACACAGTTGGAATTGACTGTGTTGCGATGTGTGTTAATGATATTTTGTGTCACGGAGCACAACCATTATTTTTCTTAGATTACCTAGCTTGTGGAAAATTGGACTCAAATGTTTCTTCTGAAATAATTAAAGGTGTTGTAGAAGGTTGTCTTCAAGGCGATTCAGCTTTAGTAGGTGGAGAAACTGCTGAAATGCCTGGATTTTATGCAGATGGAGAATATGACATTGCAGGATTTGCAGTTGGTGTAGTTGAAGAAGAAAAAATGGTTAATGGAAGTAAAGTTCAAGAAGGAGATGTAATTGTTGCAATTCCTTCAAGTGGAGCTCACAGTAACGGGTTCTCATTGTTAAGAAAATTATTTACTGATTTTAGCGAAGAATTCAATGGAAAAACAATTGGAGAACATTTATTGACCCCAACAAAAAAATTTATGTAAAACTAATTCAAAAAAAGTTATGGAAAAAGTACAAGTGAACGGAATGGCTCACATAACAGGTGGAGGACTTATTGAAAATGTTCCAAGAACTATACCAGATGGACTTTGTGCAAATATCGAAAAAGCGAAAGTAAAAGTTCATCCGTTGTTTAAACACGAAGCATTCTCAAGAGTTCCAGAAGAAGAAATGTGGGGAACATTCAACATGGGAGTTGGATTTGTTGTTATCGTAAATAAAAAAATGATGCTCAAACAGTTATTGATATTTTAGCTGAAAATGGAGAAGAAGCCTATGAATTAGGAACTATTGTTAAAGGTGACGAAAAAAATTAATTTATATTAAAAAAATAAAGATGATAAAAAAATAAATTTAAAGAGAGTGAAAAAAATGTCTAATAAAAAAATAAAAAAAGAATAGCAGTTTTAGTTTCTGGTGGAGGGTCGAACTTACAATCAATTATTGACAACATTGAGCAAGGGAACTTAAATTGCGAAATTTCTTATGTAATTGCAGATAGAGAGTGCTATGGACTTAAAAGAGCAGAAAAACATGGCATAAAAAATGTTTTGCTTGACAGAAAAGTATTAAAAGAGAAATTGTCTGATGAAATTAGCAATGTTCTTGAAAATGATGACGAAAAAACAGATTATATCGTATTAGCAGGATATTTGTCGATTTTATCGCCAGAATTTATAAAAAAATGGTCAAGAAAAATTATAAATATCCATCCGTCATTGCTTCCAAAATTTGGTGGAAAGGGAATGTATGGAATGAATGTTCACAGAGCAGTTATCGAAGCAAAAGAAACTGAAAGTGGTTGCACAATTCATTTTGTTGATACAGGAGTTGACACAGGAGAAATTATTTTGCAGATAAAAGTGCCTGTGCTTAGTGATGATACACCTGAAATCTTGCAGAAGAGGGTGCTTGAGAAGGAGCATGTTTTGCTGATTGAAGGAATTAAGAAGTTATTAGGAAAATAATTTTGAAAGTAAAGAAAAAGGTGAAATATGGATTTAGAAGAAATACTAGTAGTTATTGCAGTGATTACTGGAGGATTAACTGGATTTTTTTGCTGGTAAAGTTTATTCAGAAAAAAATTAAAAGATAAAAAAATGAAAAAACAGATAGAAATTGGAAGTGTGATACTAACTTTTATTTAAAAAAACTATAATAAGGGGCTTGTCCCCTTGCTAAAAAAATTCATAACAAATCCACTATCCAACTGAACGGCAATAGAAGTTCGGCAATAGAAGTTATTTATACAAAAAAATTAAAAAAATTTTGAAAAAAATCAGAAAAAAATATGGTAAAAATAAGACTGTGGTAAAAAATTCCTACCACTATAAGAAATGAAAAAAATGAGAAGAAAAAAATCCACTCAAAGCCAATAAAAATGAGCATTAGGAGTTACGGAAAAATGATAAAAAAACAGCAAAAAAATAATAAAAAAATTAAGCAAAAAAATTTGATTTTAATGTCTGAAAAAAATCGCTGTAACACTAATAAATAAAGGATTTTCTCAAAAAGACGGGTTAAAGTAGAGTATCCATTAAAAACAAGGATTGAAACCCATTTATTTTTAAATCTTCGCCATCTAAATCTTGTTAAAGTAGAGTATCCATTAAAAACAAGGGTGAAAACAACTTTTTTATAAGGTTGTTTTTTTGTTATTGTCAAATATGAGAATAAAAGCAAAAATAGAGAGTCAATACAAATTTTGTATATTCTCTCTATTTTATTTATCATAAATTGTATAATCTCAAAAAAATTTCACAAATTATCTTGAGTAAACTTTTGTCAACTTAGCAATTCTTTCTGCTAGTTCATCAGTTAATACGCCTTCTTTTAATCTCCATTGCCAGTTTCCGCTAGCAAGTCCAGGAGTATTGATTCTAGCTTCACTTCCTAATCCTAAGAAATCTTGGATTGGAACGATTGCCATGCTTGCGACAGAGCTCCATGCACCTCTTATTGCATCCCAATGAATTTCATCATCAGATCTTGAGTTTAAATAGTCTCTTGCAAATTGCTTATCGTCTTCATTGGCTTTTGTGAACCATCCGATTAATGTATCATTATCGTGAGTTCCTGTATAAACTACACAGTTTTTTGTGTAAGTATGAGGCAAGTAGTCGTTTTCTTCTTTAGAATCAAATGCAAATCCTAAAATTTTCATTCCAGGGAATCCGGTTGCTTCTCTCAAATCAATAACACCTTGCGTCATTGTTCCTAAATCTTCAGCAATTATAGGTAATTCTCCAAGTTCATTTTTAATGGCGTTAAAATATTTCATTAAACTATTTTATTTTAATCCCTTCCAATTCCAGTAAAAATCGCTTAATATGAAGTCCGCCACCGTATCCAACCAATTTCCCATCGGCACCAATCACACGATGACATGGAGTAAAAATTGCAATTTTATTTTGATTATTCGCCATTCCAACCGCACGAACAGCTTTTGGATTGCCGATTGCAATTGCAATATCTTTGTAGGAACGGGTTTCACCATAAGGGATTTTTTCAAGAGTATTCCAGACCAAAATTTGAAAGGGAGTTCCTACTTTTAAAAGTGGCAAATTAAAATTTTTTCGCTTTTTTTCAAAATATTCAAAAAGTTGTTTTTTTGCTCGTTTAATCAGATCAGTTTCACAAACTTGAAAGTTATTTTCCATTTTTAAATTCTCAAAATCAGATTCCCAAGTTAAATCTGTGATGTGAGAGTTATTTTCTGTCGTAGCAATTCCAATTTTTCCAATTGGAGTGTTTGTTTTCATAAAAGTAGATATTTTTCCATTGTTTTTTTACTCCTTAATTTTCATTTATAATAAAAACTACTTTAAAACTAAATTCAAAAGTTATGGCTACTTACTCAAAAATCCAAATTTATACAATTGTAGTAGTTTGGTTTTTAAATAGGTTCGAATATACAATTAATTTAAAAAAATTAACTTCAAATTACAAAAAGATTTTTTTCATAAATTACTCTCTTTCAAATTTTGCTTCAAATTCTTTTCCCAAAAATGCAATTCCAATTTTCAAAATGTTGTCAATTCCAGCATTTTTTTAAGAACCGAAGTATATTCTTTTTCTTTAATTTGATTTAATGCAACTTCACATTCATTTACTAATTTTTTTCGTGAATTTTTTTCCAAATTTAATTTCAAATTATCTATATTTATTGCCTTCAATTCAATGATAATTCCTTCTTTTTTCTAAAAATATTTTTTTAGGTTTCAAAAGTAAATCGTATCGACCTTTTCCAGCGAAATTATTTGATGAAATTTCGTATTCATTTTTTTAAAAATTAAGATTAGTCCTAGCATTAATCCATGATAAAACTGCTCTTTATAAATTCCGATTACATCAAAAAAATACCAATATTTTCTAAAAAAATTTTTATTCAATTCAAATTTAAATTTTTTTCAATATTCCCAGTTATAAGTGCATCAGTCATATCCAGAAAAAGTTTCGGAATCTTTGAAATAAACTTCGATGAACATTTCTGAAAAACATTTCTAGAATTTCTTTGTTTGGAATTTTAATACTGGCATTTTTTCATCACATCATATTTATCGGATAAAGTCAAGTATCCGCTATGAAAAAAATAGATTCCAAATGTTTTTTTCTAAAAATTAGTTTCCAAATTTTCAAAAAGTCATATTGTTATTTATTCTTTTAAGAATACTTTCTTCATTCAATAATTTTTGAAAAATCATCAAAGATATCATTTTTTTAATTTTTTTGTAGATATAATTTAATTAATCCATTTCCACTTGTATTTACCCAATAAGGCTTCAATTTTTTTCATTTTTTTAAAAAAATTAATAATCGACCAAGGATTATAAACTTTTTTTTCGCCGAATAAATACCCGTTGTACCACTTCTGGACATCATCTAATTCATATTTTAAGTCAAAAATCTTCAAGAGATTTTTTTCAACTTCATTTTCCATAATTCCAAAGTACTCTGTAAATTCATCATCTAAAATTGTGTGAACTTCTAAATTATTCAAACCTGAAAAGATGTTTTTCCTTTGCGACTCGCAAAAATACCTGTCAAAATCCCCATTTCCAAGTAATTATTATCTTTCAAAACTTTTCCATAAAATGCTTTAAAAAAACGCGATACATTTCTCATAATTCCTTTTTATATAGGAATCAATTATTGGCTGGTCATATTCATCTATCAAAACAACTACTTTTTTTCCAGAAAGTTCGTATAGATATCTGGTCAAATTAAATTAAAGAATTAATCCAGTCAGCATTATCTTTTTTTCAGCCAAATAGCGTCAAAATCTGCTAAATCACTTTGATTCAAATTATCTCTTATCAAATAAAAATTCGTTATATAGTAATTTTATCTCATTTTTAATCGTGTTAAATCCGCTTTCCCAGCTTTCTGCATCATAATTTTTGAAAGAAATAGAGATTACAAAAAAATTTCTTTGTTTTTTTCAAAAATATTCATTTTTTTAGAAATTTCTAAATTTTCAAATAATTTTTCTGTTTTTCGTCTTTATTTTTAATGTCAAAAAAAGTACTTTAACATCGAAATATTTAAGGTTTTTCCAAATCTTCTCGGACGAGTAAATAATTTAACTTTAGAGCCGTCTTCTAAAAATATTTGCTATAAATTTTGTTTTATCAAAATAGTAGTAATTATTTTCGATAATCTCTTTAAAAATCAGATATTCCAATAGGCAATTTCTTTTTTTGCAACTTTTCATCTTCAGTACTCCCTCCTTTTTATTTTTTTCAATATATCTAAAAAAATTAATTTATAATTAAATTTAAAGAGATTACTAAATAATAAATAAAAAAATTGGAATAGATCAAAAATAAATCATTTGTTAGCAATACTTCGATTAAACAAATAACAAGCCTTGATAAAAACTAGGCATTGTGGTAAAATATAGTAATGAAAATTTAACTGGAGGAGAATGATACCTAATGAAAAAAAGAGCTTTGATTAGTGTTTTTGATAAAACTGGGATATTGGAATTTGCACAGTTTTTGGATAAAAAAGGTGTGGAAATTATTTCGACAGGAGGGACTTACAGATATTTGAAGGAAAATGATCTTTCTGTGATTGATGTTTCAGAAGTTACAAATTTTAAAGAAATGCTGGATGGGAGAGTAAAAACTTTGCATCCAAATATTCATGGTGGAATTTTGGCGATTAGAGATAATAAAGAGCACATGGATACGATTGCAAAAGAAGGAATTGAAACAATTGATTATGTTGTTGTTAATCTTTATCCGTTCTTTAGAGAAGTTCAAACTGACAAAACTTTTGATGAAAAAATCGAATTTATTGATATAGGTGGACCTACAATGCTTCGTTCAGCCGCAAAATCATTTAAAGATGTGACAGTTATTTGTGAAACTGAAGATTATTCAGTAGTTATGGAAGAAATGGAAAAAGATGGAAAAGTTTCTTATGAAACTAAAAAAAGATTGGCTGGAAAAGTATTTAACTTGACATCAGCTTATGATGCGGCAATTTCTGCGTTCTTGTTAGAAGAAGATTATCCTAAATATTTGAATGTTTCTTATGAGAAAAAATTTGACTTGAGATACGGGGAAAATCCTCATCAATCTTCAGCTTATTATGTTTCAACTACTGAAAATGGAAGCATGAAAGATATTAAGCAATTGAATGGAAAAGAATTGTCATTTAACAATATTAGAGATATGGATATTGCTTGGAAAGTGGTTGGAGAATTTGATGGTCCAGCAGCTTGTGCAATAAAACACTCAACTCCTTGTGGTGTGGCTGTTGCAGATGATATTTTCACAGCGTACAAAAAAGCTCACGATTGTGACCCAGTATCGATTTTTGGTGGAATTGTGGCACTTAACAGAGAAGTTAATAAAGAAACTGCCGAAGAATTGAAAAAAATCTTCTTGGAAATTGTAATTGCACCTTCATTTACAGATGAAGCGTTGGAAATCTTGAAAACTAAGAAAAACTTGAGAGTTATCGAATGTAAAACTCCAAAACCTCAAGATAAATTCGATTATGTAAAAGTTGATGGTGGAATTTTGGTTCAAGGAACAAATAATAAAATGATTGATGAAATGAATGTTGTTACTGAAAAACAACCTACTGAAAAAGAAAAAGCTGATATGGAATTAGGAATGAAAGTTGTAAAATATGTAAAATCAAATGCGATTGTAGTCGTTAAAGATGGAATGGCAATTGGTGTAGGAACTGGTCAAACTAACAGAATTTGGTCAACAGAACATGCATTGCAACATGCTCAAGAAAAAGTTGGAAAAGACTTGACAGGAGCAGTATTAGCATCAGATGCTTTCTTCCCATTCAGAGATTGCGTAGATACAGCTGCAAAAACAGGAATTAAAGCGATTGTACAACCAGGAGGATCAATTAGAGATAAAGAATCAATTGAGGCTTGTAATGAACACGGAATAACAATGGTATTTACTGGAATTAGACATTTTAAACATTAATTTTTTAGCAGGAAAGGTTATATTAGTTTTCCTGCGTGTTTTAATGTATTTTTTTATATTTGAAAAATTTAAAATAAAATTTAAATATTAATAAATATTTGTATAAACAAATTTTTGTGTGAAAAAAATTTGGGAGAAAAAAATGGAATTAAAAAGTGTTGGAATGGACATTTTTTTAGAGAGCAAAATTTCGAAAGATATAGAAAAATATTTTTGGTAGATGGCGAAAAATGCTATGGTTGCGTATAAGACAATACAGGGATTTAGCAATATTTACGAATAAAAGATTGATTGTAAAAAGATAAGCAAGGAATAACAGGACTAAAATCTGAAATTTTTTTCATTGCCATATAAGTCGATAATTATGTGGTCAATTGAGAATGCTGGGAAAAATTGTAGATTTTAATTCTGAAGTTGTGCTTTGGACAAGAATTGGAAAAATTTAAAATAAAACTTGGAGTGGATATAGATGTGAAAAAAATAGATTATTTACTTGCAAGTTATATTTTGTAAAAAAATTTCTTAAAATTTATAAATTTATTAAAAAAATTTAAAATATAAATATAAAAAAAGTAAATATGAAAAAAATAAAAAAAGTTTAGGAGGCTTTTAATGAAAGTACTGATTGTAGGAGCAGGTGGAAGAGAACACGCAATTGCTTGGAAAAATTTCACAAAAATGAAAAAAAGTTGAAAAAAATATTTATTGCACCTGGAAATGCGGGAGCGGAGTTATTGGAAAAAAAGCTGAAAAATGTGAATTTGTCAAACAATATTGAAGAGTATGTAAAATTTGCAAAAAAATAATAAAATTGATTTAACATTTGTTGGAAGCGAAGAATTATTGGTAGCTGGTATTGTCGATGAATTTAGAAAAAATGGATTAAAAATATTTGGTCCTGACAAAAAAGCAGCAATTCTTGAAGGAAGTAAAGCATTTTCAAAAGATTTTATGAAAAAATATGGGATAAAAACTGCTGTTTATGAAATTTTTGATAATGCTGAAAAAGCAAAAGAATTTTTGAATAATTGGAGCTATTTTCCAGTAGTTGTAAAAGCAAGTGGACTTGCAGCTGGAAAAGGTGTTATTATCGCTCAAAGTCATGATGAAGCGATTAAAGCTGTTGAAGATATAATGGTTGACGAAAAATTTGGAAGTGCGGGAAATCAAGTTGTAATTGAAGAATTTTTGGACGGAGTGGAAGCGTCAATTTTATCATTTACAGATAGCAAAGTTATCGTGCCACTTTTGTCGGCGAAAGACCACAAAAAAATCGGAGAAAATGAAACTGGATTAAATACAGGTGGAATGGGAGTTATAAGTCCAAATCCGTATGTTACAGATGAAGTTTTTGAAAGTTTTAAAAATGATATTATGAATCCGACTTTAAAAGGTATTCAAGCGGAAGGAATGGATTTTGAAGGAGTAATTTTCTTTGGACTTATGATTACGAAAAAAGGTGTTTATTTGCTGGAATACAACATGAGATTAGGAGATCCTGAAACTCAAGCAGTTTTACCACTTTTGGAAAACGATTTGTTGGAATTGGTAGAATATTCATTTGACAAAAAATTATCGGAATTAAAAGTTTCTTGGAAACCACTTCATTCTTGTTGTGTCGTAGGAGCGGCAAAAGGTTATCCTGAAAGTTATAAAAAAGGCGATGTGATAACTGGAATTGAAAATGCTTCAGATGATGAATTGGTATTTATCGCAGGAGCAAAATTTGAAGACGGGAAGTTCAAAACTAATGGTGGAAGAGTCTTAAATGCAGTTGCATTTGGAAAAACATTGGATGAAGCAAGAAAAAATGCTTATAAATTATTGTCAAAAATTAATTTTGATGGAATGTATTTTAGAAAAGATGTTGGAAATATAAAATAAAAAAATTATAAAAGTCCCTGAACTATTTTATTTTTTTGGTATAAAGTAGTTATGGGATTTTTTTATTTATTCGTATAAAAAAACTTTTTTTCTATCAAAAAAATAAAAAAATATGCTATAATTAATAAAAAAATTGAAATAAAAAGGTGAATATCTTGAAAAAAATAAAAATATATAAACTACTTTTTATTTTTTTTATAATTTCAACAATGGCAATTTCGAAGCAAAAATTCTGAAATTGATAAACAAAATTTTAAAGATGGTGTTGTAGATGTTGATATTATAATTAATAGAGATGAAAAATTATAAAGATAATAATAACAACAATAATAATGAAGATTATCCTGATGATGACTTAAATAATGAACTTGAAGACGGAGATCTTATTTATTTGGATCAGATTCGGGAAGATGAAGAGGATATAAAGAAGGAAAAAAATCAGATAAATTGAATAGACTGGAAAAAAATTTATAAAAATTGATTTGAAAGTCAATCCACTACTGAAATTTAAAGTTGACAAAAAGTTATGGTGCTTGGTATGTGATAAAGACAAGTGATCCACAAGAAAAAGATTTTCAAAAATATAACTTATAATTTTAAAGAGGAGCAAAGTGGTTATAGATTGTCCAAAAGCTATTTAGATCCTCAAAGCAATATTTGGTCGGAAGATATAAAAAGAGCTTGGATTGAGGAATCTAAAGGAAATGTCTATTTGGATTTTGAGAAAAAAACTTTAAATATATTCAAAAATCAAATTTTGTTTTTTTGACAAAAATTATAGGTATATGATTATCCAGTTTGCTGATGGCGTGACACGAGTTTTTGTCTAGGTATCCAAATAATGAGAAAATTTCGCTGGATGGAGAAGAATTAGTCGAATTTGAAGATTTTGTGAAAAATAGAGATGATTTAAAAAATGTTTATTATGATACAAAAAAATATTTGGCTTGGAGCAAACCGAAGAAAAATAAGGAAAAAAAGGATTTACAACGAAGAACTAAAGAATTGGAAGAAAAGTTGAAGACTGATCCATCGAGTGTTTTTTTCAAATTGATACGAAAGGGTATTGGAAAGCAAAGGAAAAAGCTCGAAAAGATCTTAAAAAAATCCGAAAGATCCAAATAATAAGTTGGATGGAATGAAAGCCATTGAAATAAAAAGATGGAAGTGAAATAAAAATAAAAAAATTTAAATTAAAAAAATAGTTATTAAAAAATTTTTGAAGTAAATGATAAACTTTTTATTTTTTTTAAAAAAATAAAGTTATTGAAAATTTAAGAAAAAAATAAAACTTAATGAAATAGGAGAAAAAAATATGAAAAAAATACAATAAAAACTTTTTAATATATTTTTGTCTATATTGTTATTTCTGTTTTTAATATTTTTTTTACAGTTTTTTTGTTTCAAAAAGAGAATACAAAAAAATGTAAATATTGATGTAAAAAGAGGTACTACTTTTTAGTCAAATTTATAAAAAAATCTAAAGTTAAATTACGGTATTTTAGATAGAATATATTTAAAAATTAAGTGGAAGAAATAATTTAAAAAAATAGGCGTTTACCGTTTTGATGGGAAAACTTTCCAAATATGAAGTTATAAGAAAAAAATTAAAAAGAAGTGAAATTAGTGGAATAAGACTTACTATTCCTGAAGGTTTTACTTCAAAACAAGTTTTTGAGAGAATGGATGCACTTGGACTTGGAACAGAAGATGAAATTAAAAAAGACCTTGCGGAAATAAATTTTCCATATCCACATAAAGATAACAATTTTGAAGGATATTTTTATCCAGAAACATATATTTTTCCAGAAACTGCTACAACAAAAGAAGTTTTGGAAACTGTATTGAAAGAATTTTTAAGAAGATTTCCACCTGAAAAATATCCAGATAAGCAAAAATTTTATGACAATTTGAAATTGGCTTCGATTGTTGAAGCAGAAGTTCCAGATAAAGAAGATAAGCCAAAAGTTGCAGGATTATTTTTGAAACGGCTACAAATTGGAATGAGATTGGAATCTGACGCAACCTTAAAATATGTTTTGCGAAGACAGGCTAAAAGCGGAGAATTAAAGGCAAATATGTCGCCGTATAACTCTTATAGATTTGCAGGACTTCCACCAACTCCAATTGGAAATCCGCCATATGAAACTTTTGAAGCGGTTGAAAATGCTGAAATAACTGACAATTTATTCTTTTTTACGCACAATGGAAAAAACTTATTATTCTAAAACTCACGAAGAACATCTGCAAAAAAAGAAAAGAAAGTGGACAACTGAAATAATAAAAAAATAAAAAGATAAATAAAATAGATAAATACAATATAAAGATTAAAAAAATAAAAAAATAAAAAAATCTAAGAAAGTTGGAAAAAAATTAAATGAATAGTTTCAAAGAAAAAAATAAGAGATTTGCAAAAAAATCGAATTGATAAAAAAAGGAGATAAAATTTTAATCGCTTTTTTTCAGGTGGACCTGATTCAGTATTTTTGTTTCTTTTTATTAAATTTTTTTGAAAAAAAGAATATGAACTTGAAATTTTTTTACTTTATGTAAATCATAATTTGCGAAATGATGTAAAAAAATGATTTGGAATTTGTAAAAAGTTTTTTTCTAAAAAGAATAATGTCAAAAATTTTTTTATTGAAAAATTTGGATGTTTTGAATTATTGTAAAAAAATAAAAAAATCAGTTGAACTTGGTGCAAGAGAGTTGCGATATAAAGTTTTAATTGAGAAGTTAAAAGAGTTAAATTTTAACAAGATTGCAACTGGACACAATTTGGATGACAATGTGGAAACGCTTGTTTTTAGACTTTTAAGAGGAACTTCAATAAAAGGGATTAAAGGGAATTCCCTGTTAAAAAGAGAAAAATATTATAAGACCGATTTTGCAGTTTAAAAAAAGAGAAATTTTGGATTATTTGAAAAGAATTGATCAAGATTACATAGTTGATTATACAAATAAAGAGAGCGACTATTCAAGAAATTACATAAGAAATGAGATTTTTCCAATGTTTTCAAAAAAATAAATCGAAATTTTAAAAAAATAAAAATAAATGACTTGATTTTGGAAATTAATGAGCGAGAAAAATGAATTTGAAAAAGTTAGTGAAAAAAATAAAAAAACAAAAAAACATGAAAAAAAGATGAATTTGTTAAATTTTTTTGAGTAAAAAAATAATGTGGAAATTTCGAGAAAAAAATTGATCAAATTTTTTTAATTCTATTTTTTTGATGATTTTGGAAATTTGAGAAATGATGGAGAAAAAGACTTTGATTTGGGAAAAAAATAAAATTTTTGAAAAAAAGTTATTTTAGTTACGAAATTTTTGAAAAAAATAAAAAAATTTAGAAAAATCAAAAGAAATTTGAAATTATAAAGAAAAAAATCAAAGTATAGAGTGGTATAATTCGAAGACAATAAGTTTTTTTGAAAAATATATTAGAATTTGAGAATTTTTTTGTTGAAAAAAAGGATTTTTGAGTACATATTTTTAATTTTCAAGGATAATTTTGCAAATGACAAAAAGTAAAAATAGTTGTGAGAAATAGGGAAAAATGGTGATAGAATTTGGCTTGAGAATTTAGGTCAAAAAAATAAAAAAATTTTTAATAGACAAAAAAATATCAAAAAAAGTGAAAGAGATTTTATTCCGATTGTAGAATTGGTTTTTGAAAAATAAAAAGAAAAATATTATCTTAACGGTTTCTGATATAAAAATTTTTCAAAATTTGTAAAAAATTTTTTAAAGAAGATATAAAAAAATTTTAAAAAAATAATAATAAAAATGTTAGTGATTGGGAGGAAAAAAATGGCAGACAGAGATAAAAAAACGACATAAAGAAAAGATTGGAAGAATTAAGAAAAGACAATAATAGAAAAAAATAAGCAAGGAAATGAAAAATTCGCCTTTTTTTCTGGATTTTTTTATTCGTTTTGCTTTGTAGTTTTGCTGTCTTTATTTACATTTTTATTTCAAAGAGATATTCAAAGTTATTTTCAAGAGAAAAAAAATGTATCATATTCTGAATTTTTAGACAGAACTAGAAGAGGAGAATTTAGGGAAATTGATGAAAAGGACGACAAATTAGTTGCAAAAGCCAGAGTTGCTGGAAAAGATATTCTTTTTTACACAAAAAAAATTACTGACCGTGTGGGAAATGAGCCACAAATAATTAATGCGGTTGAGTCAAAAAATGTAAAATTAAATTCAATGCCTCCATCAGGTGGTGGATATTTTTTAGCAATACTTTTAAATGCACTTCCGCTTATTATAATGATTGGACTTATGGTTTATTTAGCTAAAAAGATGAGCGGTGGCGGTCAAGGTGGACCTGGAAATATTTTTGGATTTGGAAAATCTCGTGTGAATAAAATTGATAAAAAACCAGATGTAAAATTTGAAGATGTTGCTGGAGTTGACGGTGCAAAAGAAGAATTAAAAGAAGTTGTTGACTTTTTGAAAAATCCTGATAAATATACAAAAGCTGGAGCTAGAGTTCCAAAAGGTGTACTTTTACTTGGAAGACCTGGAACTGGAAAGACATTACTTGCAAAAGCTGTTGCTGGAGAATCTGGAGCTTCATTTTTCAGTATTTCTGGTTCAGAATTTGTGGAAATGTTTGTCGGAGTTGGAGCTTCTCGTGTGAGAGATTTGTTTGAAAAAGCGAAAGAATCAAGTCCGTCAATAATTTTTATTGATGAAATTGATGCGATTGGAAGAAAAAGAAGCGCTGGAAAAAACAGCGGAAGTAACGATGAAAGAGAACAGACATTAAATCAATTGTTAGTTGAAATGGATGGATTTGATACTGATACGAAAGTTATTGTACTTGCTGCAACAAACCGTGAAGATGTACTAGATTCTGCGCTTTTAAGAGCGGGAAGATTTGATAGAAGAATTACAGTTGATGCACCTGATTTACAAGGAAGAATTGCAATTTTAAAAGTTCATTCGAAAAATAAAAAATTGGCTAGTGATGTAAATTTAGAAGATATTGCAAAAATAACTCCTGGATTTGTTGGAGCAGATTTAGCAAATTTATTAAATGAAGCAGCAATTTTAGCAGCTCGTCGTGCTACTGACACAATTACGATGGCAGATTTAGATGAAGCTGTGGATAAAATCGGAATGGGACTTGGTCAAAAAGGAAAAATTATAAAACCTGAAGAGAAAAAATTACTTGCATATCATGAAGCTGGACATTCTGTAATGACTGAATTAACTGAAGGAGCAGATCCAGTTCACAAAGTGACAATTATTCCAAGAGGTGAAGCTGGAGGATTTATGATGCCGCTTCCAGAAGAGAAATTGGTTACTTCAAGCAAAGAATTACTTGCTGAAATAAAAGTTTTATTTGGTGGAAGAGCTGCAGAAGAGCTTGTGTTAGATGATGTGAGTACAGGTGCTTATTCAGACATTAAAAGAGCTACAAGAATTGCCAGAATGTATGTGGAAAGTGTTGGAATGAGCAAAAAATTTGGACCTATAAATCTTGAAAATCCAGATGATGAGTTTGCGTTTATGACAAATAAAAGTGATGAAACAATGAGAGAAATTGATTTGGAAGTTAGAAAAATCTTAATGGATGAATATTTGAACACATTTAATACATTACAAGAAAATATGCATATATTGGAAGGTGTAGCTCAACTTCTTCTAAAAAAAGAAACAATTACTGGAGATGAAGTTAGAAGAATTATCAAAGGTGAAACTTTTGAGCAAGTTTTGGAATCTGAAGCAAATAAATCTAAAGATTCAGCTGAAAATAATGAAGAACTAAAAGAAAGTTCTGAAAAAAATGAAAAAAATAAAAAAAATGAAAGAGATGTAAGAGATATAAAAGATGATTTCGACGCTAAATTTGGTAACCCAAAAGAAAAGTCTGAAATTGAAAAACTTGAGGAAACTGTAAAAGAGTTGACAAAAGACAGTGAAACTTTGGAAGAAAAATTGAAAAAAGATGATTTTTTGACTGGAAATAAAAATGACAGTGAAAATGAAGAAGAAGATAACAACGATAAAAATAGCAATCAAAATGACACTGATGATGAAGATAAAAATGAAGATAACAGTAGTGATAGTGATGACAATGAAAATGATGATTCAGAAAGTTTTAAAAAAGATGACAAAGGCGATTCTTCAACTGAGAAAAAGAAAAAAATAATTTCAAATTGCCAAGTTTCATGGAATAAATAATAAAAATTAAACAAAAAAATGGAAAGATAACTTAATGTTATTTTTTTCTATTTTTTTAAAAAAATTTGATTTTTTTAAAAAAATCATATGGTATAATTATAAAGTGAGGTATAAGGATGAGACTTTTTCTAAAAAAAGTATTTTTAATAGGAGTTTTGATTACTAATTTTTTTCATTTTCGTCAATTTACGATTACAAAAGAGAAAAATTCACAAAAAAATTAAATGAAATTAGTGATTCAAAAAAAGCAACAAAAATCGATTGGCTGCATTATTTAAAGCAATAAGACAACAAAAATAACAATTTTTGTAAAAATTTTTCTTTGTTGACTAAAGAAAATATTGAAAGAAGAAAAAAATTAATTGAGCAAAGTACCCCCGGAAATGGTAAATATGGGGTTGCAATGAATTTTTTTGACCTTTTTGGAATGGATAATACTTTGATAGATGTAAATGCTAAAGATGAAAGTGGATATACGCCAATTATTGTGGCAATTGAATCTCAAAATAATGATATTTTGGAATATCTCATAAAAAAATGGTGCAAATTTGAGAAAAAACATCCGCTTTTTTTAAAAAGAAGTGTACTAAATGTAGCATGTTATTATGAAAATGAAAAAAAGCGGTGGAGATGTTACTTTCAGCCGATCCCAAATTGATAAATGAACAAAGTGGAATTGACGGCTGGACAGCTTTACAAGATGCAACACTCAAAGCCAATATCGATATAGTAAAAATTTTATTAAAAAATGGCGCAAATCCTCAATTAAAAGATTATAGCGGAGGAACAGCGATGGATATGGCAACAGAATTTGGGAAAGGTCAAATTGTTAAATTATTTCGTGATAATATAAAAGCTAATAGAAAAATATTAGAAAAATAAATATTATCCAAAAAAAATGTATTTATAATAAAAATTTATATATAAGGAGAAAAACATGAAAAGATTAACAGGAATTGGTGCTTCAGAAGGAGTATCAATAGGAAAAGTATTACTTTTTGTAGAGGAAAAAATGATTATTCCTCAAGAAATAGATGAAAATTCAACTATCGAAGGGGAATTGGCAAAATTGGAAAATGGGTTGAAAAAATCAAAAACTCAATTAATCGCAATTAGAGAAAAAGTAAAAGAAAAAATGGGTGAAGATAAAGCAGCAATTTTTGATGGTCATATTATGCTTTTAGAAGATGAAGATTTGATTGAAGAAGTTGAAGCTAAAATAACAGGTGAAAAATTACCAGCTGCAAGAGCTCTAAGAGAAGGAATTGACGAATATTGTGAAATGATTTCTCAATTGGACGACCCTTATTTGAGAGAAAGAGCGGCAGATTTACAAGATATAGGAAAAAGATGGTTAAAAAACTTATTGGAAATTAAAATTAACGATTTAAGTAATTTGGATCCTGGAACAGTTGTTGTTACTGAAGATTTGACACCATCAGATACAGCTCAATTGGATTTGGCAAATTGTGTTGGATTTATTACAGAAATTGGAGGAAAAACAGCTCATTCGGCTATAATGGCTAGATCTCTTGAATTACCAGCAGTAGTTGGAGTAAAAGGTGTTTTAGGAGAAGTTGAAGATGGAGAAGTAGTCGTAATGGACGGGGAAACAGGGGAAATTTTCCTAGAACCATCTGAAAAATTAGTTGAAGAATATAAAGTAAAACAAGAACAAATTAGATTAGAAAAAGAAGAACTTAAAAAATTAATTCATGAAGAAGCAGTTACATTAGATGGAAGAAAAGTAGATATTTGGGGAAATATCGGAAGTCCTAATGATGTTGATGCAGTGATTGAATCTGGAGCTACAGGAATTGGATTATACAGAACAGAATTCTTGTTTATGAACTCTGACCACTTCCCAACAGAAGAAGAACAATATAAAGCATATAGAGTAGTAGCTGAAAAAATGCAAGGAAAACCTGTTACAATAAGAACAATGGATATAGGTGGAGATAAAGAATTACCTTACTTGGATTTGCCAAAAGAAATGAACCCATTCTTAGGATATAGAGCAATCAGAATTTCATTAGAAAATAAAGATATGTTCAAAACTCAATTGAAAGCTATCTTAAGAGCTTCTCAATATGGTCAAATTAAAATTATGTATCCAATGATAAGTTCTATAAATGAAATTAGAAAAGCTAATGCTATTTTGGAAGAATGTAAAAAAGAATTAGATGAAATTGGTAAAATTTACGATAGAAATATAAAGGTTGGAATTATGGTGGAAACTCCTTCAACTGCAATAGTTGCTTATAAATTTGCAAAAGAAGTTGATTTCTTCTCAATTGGAACTAATGACTTAACTCAATATTTCTTAGCTGTAGATAGAGGAAATGAATTGGTATCTAGTTTGTATAATTCATTTAACCCAGCAGTTTTAGAAGCTATTCAAAAAGTAATTGACGCTGCACATCATGCAGGAATCAGTGTAAGTATGTGTGGAGAGTTTGCAGGGGATAAGAGAGCGACTAAATTACTTTTAGGAATGGGACTTGATTCATTTAGTATGAGCGCTTCATCAGGACTTACAGTTAAAAAGATAATTAGAAACAGTAATTATGTTGACGCACAAAAATATAGAGATTTGATTTTGAAACAAGATACACCAGAAGATGTAATTGAAAAAATTAAAAATAATAATAATAAAAAGGGCTATTTTTTTAGCTCTTTTTTTCATTATTTTTTTGTAATAAATTAAAAGTAAAAAAATTTATTAAATTTAGAAAAAAATAATAAAAAATAAAAAAATAAAAAAAGTGAGGAAAAATACTATGAGTAAAAAAAGTTGCAGTTTTTTTGGCAGATGGATTTGAGGAAGTTGAAGCAATCGTCTGATTGACTTACTTAGAAGAGCTGAAATAGAAGTGGACACAGTTTCATTAACAGATGAAAATTTTTGTACAAAGTGCAAGAAAAAGTAAAAGTGGTTGCAGATAAAGTTATAAGTGAAATTGATTTTGATAAATATGATATGTTAGTTTTACCGGGAGGACCAGGACACAAAAAATTATTTTAAATCGCAGTTGCTTTTTAGATAAAGTTTTAGAATTTTCTAAAGATACAAAAAAATAAAAAAAGTTGGTGCAATTTGCGCAGCTCCATTAATTTTATCAGAATTGGGAATTTTGGAAAAATAAAAAGCTATTTGTTTTCCAGCTTGTGAAAAGTAATTTACTCGCAGGAAATCCTATTTTGACTCACGAAAAAAAGTTGTTGTAGATGGAAATATTGTAACTAGCAGAAGTGCTGGAACTGCTATAGATTTTGCACTTGAAGTTATTTCACAGCTTTTGGGAAATGAAAAAAATCTAAAGAAGTTAAAGATGAAATAGTTTATTAAAAATAATTGAAAAAGTTTTGATATAATTTCATTTAATAAAAAAATCTTGACATAAAAACGAAATTTCAAGTACAATTAGTTAAAATTATTGCTATATTTTAAAAATTTAATTATATTTTAAAAAGTAAAAAAATTAATGTATTTATTTATTAGTTCAAATAAAAAAATATAATGAATTTGTAGTATAATACAATAATTATAGAAGTTGCGATAATTTGTAAAGTTTAATTAATTAAATTAATTTAAAAAAAGTATGAAATTGAGGGAGGAAAAGTTTTATGGAATATCATAAACCTGTGTTATATGATGAAGTCATTGAAAATATTATAACAGATAAAGATGCAGTTTATGTTGACTGTACACTTGGTGGCGGAGGTCATACACAAGGTATTCTTGAAAACTCTTCAAAAAATTCAAAAGTTATTGCAATAGATCAAGATATTGAAGCAATTGAGTTTGCAAAAAAAAGACTGGAAAATTATGATAATTTTAAAGTATTTCAGGACAATTTTAAAAATATAGATACGGTTGTTTATTTGGCAGGATTTGAAAAAGTTGATAGAATACTTATGGATATTGGAGTTTCTTCAAATCAGCTCGATAATGCGAAAAGAGGCTTTTCTTATAGATTTTGTGCAAAACTGGATATGAGAATGGATAAGTCACTAAAATTAAGCGCTTATGATGTTGTAAATACTTTTTCTGAAAAAGAAATAGCTGATATAATTTATAAATATGGAGAAGAACCCAAATCTAGGAAAATTGCTAGAAATATAGTTGAATATCGAAAAAATAAAAAAATTGAAACTACAACTGAATTAGCTGAAATCGTGATAAAATCAATAGGAAAAAGTATGAAAAGGCATCCTGCAAAGAGAACTTTTCAGGCGATAAGAATTTTTGTAAATAAAGAACTAGAAGTTTTGACACAGACTTTGGATAAAGCAGTTAATTTATTGAACGACAGGGGAAGGCTTTTGGTAATTACATTTCATTCGCTGGAGGACAGGATAGTTAAGGAAAAATTTAGAGAATATGAAAACCCTTGCACTTGTCCAAAAGATATACCAATTTGTATTTGTGGGAAAAAAAGTTTGGGAAAGGTTATTACGAGAAAACCTATTGTGGCAAAAGAAGTTGAATTAAAAGAAAATAAAAGAGCACATTCAGCTAAATTAAGAATTTTTGAAAGGAGAGAAAATAGGAATGAGTAATATTTCTAAAGAAAAAAAGATACAAGTATTGGAAGTTCCTAAAATAACTAATACAGCAAGAAAAGTTGCAAATCAAAAAAAGAAAAATAAGATTACAGTTCCTAAAAAAATGAACAAAAGACTTTCAAAAAAACTGCAGGACTGGATAGAGCAATAATAAGTAAATTTGCTATTTATATTGGAATTGCAGTAGTTGTAGCTTTTATAAAAAAATTTTTGGCGGTAAACAGTGTTAGCACATTAGATAGACAGTATAAGGCAAAAAGATAGAGAGTTAAAAGATTTGAGAAGGCAAGTTTCTACTTTGGAAAATAAGTTTTATGACGGAATTGATAGAAAAAAATTAGAGAAAAAAAGCATATGAAGATGGATTTGTTCCAAATAATCCAATAAGATATATCAAAGTTGAAGATAAAAAAATAATTTAAAAAAATAAAAAAATGAAAAAAACAAAAAAACAAAAAAAGAAAAAAATGAGAAGAAAAAAATAGATAAAAAAATAACTAAAAAAAGATATGCATTTAATTTGAAATTTTAAATTAAATTTAAATTAGATAAAGTATATCTTTTTTTATATGAAAAATTTTCCTAAAAATTGATGTTTCGACTTGAATAACTAAAAAAATTATGATAAAATTAATAAGCGAAGTTTTGGAGGTAGAACTATGAAAAAGTGTTTATGTCTAATAATTTTGTTAATTTTTACGAGTTGTACATCTTTGAGTGGCTATAACAAAAATATTTCTCAAATTGAAATTAATGAAATTAATAATGAAATAACAAATGTTATAACAAATTTTAAAGAAGATGCAAACTCAAATAGATACGATAAAATAAAAAGAGATTTTTTTAACTACATTTAAAAATAATATTATTGTAAAAAAATTACAAGAATACGACCTTTCAAAATTAACATTTATTTTTTTCTGAACCAAAAAGTAAAATCTAATAATAAAGCAACTAGTGTCATGGCTATAAATTATGGCACAGAAAGTAATTATTTTAATATAACTTGGAAAAAAATGGATGATGGGAGCTGGAAGATTTCAAATGTAGCTGAAAAAAATAAGAGAGGAGAAAAATGAGTGTAACAATAATAGTATTTGTTTTATTAATTATTCTTTTTTTCTATTTTAGTTTTTTTATAGCTTATTTTTTTGATAAGTTCTGTATTTAAAAAAGAAATATGGAGAGTTAAGTGAACTTGAACTAAGAATAGTTGATGTCAAAAGAAGACTTGAAACATCGAAAAGAGAAGTTGAAATAGAAATTGAATCTTTTAAAAAAGAAGAAACATTAAAAAGTAAAAAGAAGAATTGCTAAATGAGAAAAAAATAGCGGACGATGAAATAAAAAAATTAAAAGCAGAGTTGGCTATTAAAGAAGAAAAGAATTGCAAAAAAAGAAGAAACATTGGAAACAAAAATGGAGCGTCTGGAAGAAAAAGAAATAAAAAAATGAAAAAAATATAAAGACAGACTTGCAAAAAAAGAAAAAAAGATTTGGATGAAATGATTGTAAATCAGGAGAAAAGAATTGGAGAGAATTTCAGAACTTACTCAAGATGACGCAAGAAAAAAATTATATTAGAAAAAAATTAGAAAATGAGTTGGATCACGATAAAGCGGTGTTAATAAGAGATTATGAGCATAATTTAGACAGAGAAAAAAGATAGAATTTCTAAAAAGAATAATTTCTACTGCAATTGGAAAAGCTGCGGCTGACTATGTTGTAGATTCGACAATTTCTGTAATTCAACTTCCTAGTGAAGAAATGAAAGGTAGAATCATTGGAAGAGAAGGTCGAAATATTAGAGCGATTGAAGCTGCAACTGGCGTAGATTTGATAATTGATGATACACCAGAAGCTGTTGTCCTTTCTTCGTTTGATGGAGTTAGAAGAGAAGTCGCTAGAATTGCTCTTGAAAAGTTGATTTCGGATGGAAGAATTCATCCTACAAAAATTGAAGAAGTTGTGGCAAAAGCGCAGTTAGAAGTGGAAGAAAGTGTATTAGATGCGGCAGAACAGGCAATCTTAGAAGTTGGAATTCCAACTCTTCCAAGAGAAGTCTTAAAAGTATTTGGAAGATTGAAATTTAGAACATCGTTTGGACAGAATATTTTGCAGCACTCAATTGAAGTGGCTCATATTGCAGCAGCACTTGCAGCAGAAATTGGAGCAAATGTAGATGTGGCTAAAAGAGCGGCTCTTCTTCATGACATTGGGAAAGCATTTTCACACGAACAGGAAGGTTCTCATGCATTAAACGGTGGTGAATTTTTAAGAAAATTTTCTAGGGAAAGTGAAATCGTTATAAATGCGGTGGAAGCTCATCACAATGAAGTTGAGCAGTTGAGTATAGAAGCTGTGTTAGTTCAAGCAGCTGACTCAATTTCAGCATCAAGACCAGGAGCTAGAAGAGAAACTTTGTCCAATTACTTAAAACGGTTAGAGCAGCTGGAAGAAATAGCAAATAGTCATGAAGGAATTGAAAGTTCGTATGCTATTCAGGCTGGAAGAGAACTTAGATTAATTGTTCATCCTGACAATATTGACGATGATAAAGCTACAATTTTGGCAAGGGATGTTGCAAAAGATATCGAAGAAAAAATGCAGTATCCAGGACAGATAAAAGTAACGGTAATAAGAGAAACTAGAGCGGTAGAATATGCAAAATAGATAAATTAAAGACTGAATTAGTTTTCAGTCTTTTTTATAATAAAAATTTATTATAAAAAATTTAAAAAAAGGAGAAATATATTTATGAAAAATTAAAATTAGAAAAAGCTGATGAGAAAGATATCGCTGGATTAAATTTACTTTTTATACCAAGTTCATGGAGTTCATGTAAATGGCAGACCTGATATTTTTAAAAAAAGGTGAAAAAAATTTAGTGACATAGAATTGAAAGAAGTATTAAAAGATGATAAAACGCCAATCTTTGTAGCAACTGATGAAAATGATAATATTTTTGGGACATTGTTTTTGTGTATTTCGTGAAGTGAAAAAAATGATAAAAGTTTGTGCGACAGAAAAAGTTTTGTATATTGATGATTTATGTGAGATAAAAAAATATTAGAAATAGTGGAATTGGAAAAAAACTGTATGAATATGTGCTAAATTTTTGCAAAAAGAAAAATAATTTCACTAGTGTTACATTGGATGTTTGGAATTTTTAATGAGAGTGCGTTTTAAATTTTATGAAAAAAATAGGATTTTTTTGCCATTGAAAAACATTGATGGAAAAAAACAAATTTAAATTTGAGAGGAAGATAGAATGAAATTTTTTTGATAATTGGAGATGTAGTTGGAGAACCTGGAAGAAATACTTTGTTTAAATTTTTTTGGAAAAAAAGAAAGAAAAATTATGATTTTTATAATTGTAAATGGAGAAAAACTCAGCTGGAGGATTTGGAATAAATATAAAAAAATAGCTGAACAAATTTTTTCTCGTGGAGCGGATGTAATTACGCTGGGAAATCATAGCTGGGACAAAAAAGAAATTTATCCGTACATAAATAATCATAAAAATTTGATTAGACCGATTAACTTTTCAAAGGAAGCTCCAGGAAATGGATATACGATAGTTGAAAAAAATGGAGTAAAAGTAGCAGTTATCAATGCGCAAGGAAAAGTTTTTATGCCACCGATTGCTTGTCCATTTTTAACAGTGGAAGAAATTTTACCTGAAATAAAGAAAGAAACGGATATAGTTGTGCTTGATTTTCACGCTGAAGCAACTTCGGAAAAACAAGCTATGGGATGGAATTTAACTGGAAAAGTATCTGTTGTATATGGGACTCACACACATACACAGACTGCTGATGAGAGAATTTTACCAGGAGGAACAGCTTTTGTCTCAGATGTTGGAATGACTGGTGGACACGATGGAGTTTTGGGAATGAATAAGAAAGAAAGCATTCAAAAATTTAAAGATGGAATGCCAAACAGATATTCGGTTTGTAAAGAAAATCCTAAAATAAACGGAATTGAAGTGGAAGTAAATGAAAAAACTGGAAAGGCAGTTGCGATTAAAAGAATAAATATGAGTTATGATGAAATTTAAAAAAATAAATAAAAAAATAAAAAAATAAAGAATTAAAAAAATAAAAAAATAAAAAAATAAAAAAATTAAAAAGGGGAAATAAAAAAATAGATGAAATGGATAAAAGTAAAAAAATTGATTATTTTTCAGACAATTTGAAAGAAACAAAAAGCAAGATTAATTAATATTTTTTTGAAGAAGTTGGGATAAAACAAGTGGAATTTGTCGATTATTTTTTTCTGATAATTCTTTGGATTACAGCGTAAATTTTTAAAAATGAAAAATGATATTTGGAGTATGATTGGATATGTTATTGACAATCGATTTGTAAAAAAAGTAAATTAAATATAATTTATAACAATGTCAATGAAATTTCAAAAAGATGACGAAAATTTTATGTCAGAAATTTATACTTCACGATGTTCTGATGAAGATTGGCAAGATGAGTGGAAAAAAATATTTTCACACAGTGAATATAACACCAAATATCGTAATTAAGCCAAGTTGGGATAATTATGAAGTAAAGGGCAATGAAACTGTGATAGAAATTGATCCAGGACTTGCCTTTGGGACTGGGACACATGAAACGACTTCACTTTGTGTGGAATTTTTGGAAAAAAATATGCCCAAAAATAAGAAAAAAACTGCTTGATATTGGATGCGGTTCTGGGATTTTGATGTTGATTGGGAAGAAATTAGGTGTAGAAAAAAAGTTGTTGGAATTGACATTGATGAGAAAGTAAATGATGTTGTGCTGGAAAATTTTTTTCTAAAAAAATGAAATAAGTGAGAATTTTTCAAGTAATAATCGGAAATCTTGTAGATGACATAAATGAAAAAGTATGATTTAGTTGTTTCAAATATTTTTAGTAGATGTTTTGGAAAAAAATTGCTTGAAGATATAGAAAAAAATTTTTAGAAAAAGGGTGCAACAGTTATTTTTTTCTGGGATTTTGAATGAAAAAGAAGAGGCATTTGTGAAAAAAAGGCTAAAAAAATTATAATTTGAAACAAATTGATAGACGAGAGAAGAATAATTGGGTATCACTTGTTTTTTTAAATATGAAAATTAATTGATTTTTTTATTCTTTATTGAAAAATATTGATATTATTTAATTTTGATAATAATAAAAAAAGGAGGAAGTGTAAATGGAAGAAAAATATTAATAATTCCTAGTTTAAATCCAGATAAGAATTTTTTTAAATTTATTAGAAGAATTTGAAAAATAAGATTGCTGAAGAAAAAAATTAATGCGAGTATAGTTGTTGTTAATGATGGAAGTTCTGAAAATTTTAATAATATATTTGAAAAAAAGTTAAAGATAAAGACATAGTAGTTTTACAACATGCTATAAATTTGGGAAAAAGGACGGGCCTTGAAAAACAGCGTTTAATTATGTATTAAATGAGGTAAAAAAATTTGAAAAAGTGTGGTTACTGCTGATTCTGATGGTCAGCATCTGATAGAAGACATAATTTTGTGTTTAAAATGTTCAAATGAAAAATCAGAATACACTAATTTTAGGAACAAGAAATTTTTAAAAAAATTTGAAAAACAATTGGAAATGGGGGAAGGTACCTTTTAGGAGCAAATTAGGGAATAGACTAACAAGTTTGGTTTTTTTAAGTATCTTTTAGGATTAAAAAAATATCTGATACTCAAACTGGGCTTAGAGCATTTAGTAAAAAAATCAAGTAAAGGATTTTTTTAAAAAGTTAAAGGTGAAAGATTTGAATATGAGACAAATATGTTGATTGATAATAAAAAAATTTAGGATATAAATTTAAAGAAATTCCAATAAATACAGTTTACATAAAAAAATAATAAATCGTCACACTTTAATCCAGTTCGTGATTCGATTACAATATATCTATTATTTTTTTAAATATATTGTTGTTTCATTATTATCTTTTTATATTAGATATTGCACTATTTGGAATTTTTAAGGCTTTTAAATTTACAATTATAAATGCGACCATAATTGCAAGGATACTTTCTTCAATATTAAATTATACTTTGAATAAAAAAATAAAGTTTTTAAATCATTTAATAAAAAAAGTTTGATAAAATATTATATTTTTGGTAATAATACAGATGTTTATTTCAGGATATTCAGTAAAGTTTTTTTACATAAAAATATTTGTAAATAAAAAAATGTAATATTTTTTTAAAAAAATAATAATAGATTTAATAATTTTTATTGTAAATTATTATATTCAGCGAGAATGGGTATTTAAAAGGAGAGAGAGAATGTTTTTATTAATTTTTTTAAGTTTAGTTTTTTTATATTCAAAAAAATTTCAAGAAGAAAAAGTAGAAATCATTGCACCGACAATTTTTCTTCTTTATAATGATGGTGTTATATTTTAGTGGAGTGATATTTTTCAAGCTTTTATTTATGGGAACATCTTTATAATTTTATTGGCAATTGGGGCAATAATATATTTAATATATTATATATTTAAATCAAATATGAGTTGGCTCAAAATTTTTAAAAGAGTTTCAGGTTTTAATAATTTTATATATTGTAATGACAATAATGCTTATTGGCTTTAAATCAAGAATTTGGGATGATTTTTAGCCATTGGTTGCTAACGGTTAAAAAAATATGTTTTTTTATTTAATGAATTATCAAACAATGAAAAATTCAACAATTTTTTTAAGACATATCCACCTGCAACAGCGATAATTCAATATTTTAATAATTATATTCAAAGTATAGTTTTTAAAAAAATATAAATCTAGAATATAATAGTCAGTTTATAACAAATTATTTTGTATTAATCCTGTTATTGTCCATAGTTAATATGACAAAATTAGATAGTAAAAGCAAAAAGAATTCTATATCCTATATTATTTATAATTCCTGCAATATTTAATCAAGAAATATATGTTAGTTTGTATGTAGATGTAATACTTGCAATAATGGGAGTTTATTTAATAATTTTTTTATGAATATGCGAAAAATTCATAAAAATTCATAAAAAAATTTGTATTTTTTTAAATATGTCATTAGCTACATTATTTTTTTAGTATTAATAAAAATCAACAGGAACTGCGATAATAGTATTTTTGTTTAATTTATATTATTCTTGATTTGATTTTTTTATGAAAAAAATTATAAATTAAATTTTTCAAATAATAATAACGATTTTAGTTTCTCTTTTTTTGTAGGGAAAAAAATCTTGGGGATATTATATGTATAAAAACAAATGCTGATGCAATATGGAAGACTGAAAAAGATAACGTTTGGAGGTATATTAAATGTTTTTGAATGGAAAAGGTCAGGAATATCAATATGAAACGATAAATAATTTCTTTAAAGGCATTAATAAAAAAACAAAAAAATAGGTTTATTTTCATATATTATATTTTTTTAGTCATCACAATTGGAATATTAATATTTGTGTATTTAAAAAAAGAAAAAAATAATAAAAAAATTTAAAGTTATTAATTTATAATGTTTTAATTATTGTAATTTATCCGATTTCATTATTGGTTATGTATATCTTTATTTTTAGTCCTGTAGAAGCAGTAAATTTGGCATCGTTTAGCAGATATTTGTCAACTATTGTAATATTTTTTTGATTCTTTTAGATATATTGTTAACTGCAAAAAGTGAAAAAAATTCTGAAATATGGAAAAAAATAATAATGATATTATTTTTGATTTTATTTTTTTCAAAAAAACAGTACAATGAAAAAAACTTACAATAAAAAAATTTAAAAAAATATTAAGAAAATAAAGAAAAGAACGACAGGAAATAAAGGAAATACCAGAAGAAATAAGGGAAAAATCACAATAATAAAAATTTATTTTTGTTTCAGATATGAAAAAAATGATAAAGGTTATTATTATTGGCTATTTAGATATGAGGCTACTCCATTAAAGATACAAGGATTCTATTATAATGATGAAGAAAAATTTGTTTGAAACTTTAAAAAAATTATGATTATCTTTATTTAAAAAGATTTTTGATGAGAATTTTTTTCAAAAAATATTCGATAATGTTTAAAAAAATGGTTTAAAAACCAAATAATTTTTATAAAAATTGAAAAAGAAACTAATAAAATTAAATTAATAAAAAAATAGAAAGTGAGAAAAAAATGATAATTGCAATAGATGGACCTGCTGGGAGCGGAAAAAAGTACGATTGCTAAAAAAAGTTAGCAAATGAACTTGACTTTGTATATTTGGATACTGGAGCAATGTATAGACTTGTTACATTAAAAAGCATTAGATGAAAAAGTTTCGTTTGAGTTGTTAAAAAAATATTATAAATTTATCTGAAAGTAAAAAAATAATAATTCTGATTTTGAAATTATTCAAAAGATGAAAAAAATTTTTGGAAAAATTTGAATATTGATATTAAAAAAATCGATTTTTTTGGACGGAATTGATGTGAGTGATGAGATTAGAAAAACCTGTAATTTCTGAAAATGTTTCGAATATTGCTAAAAATTAAGGAAGTTAGAGAAAAAGATGGTCGATTTGCAAAGAAAATTTTTCAAATTCTAAAAAAATGTCATTTTGGATGGTCGTGATATTGGAACGGTTGTTTTTTTCCAAATGCAGAATTAAAAAAATATTTTTTTGGTGGCAGATACAATGGAAAAGAGCTAAAAGACGATATAAAGAGTTAATTTTAAAAAAATGAAGATGTGACTTTAGATGAAATTTATAAAAAAATATTGTTGAGCGAGATAAAATTGATTCCACAAGAAAGGAATCGCCTTTAGTAAAAAGCACAGGATGCGATTGAAGTTGATACGACTTTTTAAAAACTATTGAAGAAGTTAAAGATAAAATAAAAAAATTTTTGAAAGATAAAATTAAATAAATTAATTTTTAATTAAAATTTTTTTAAAAAAATAAAAAAATTAAAAAATACTGGACAAATGTTGAAAAATAGTGTATAATAACTAAGTAATTTAAAAAAACACAAAAAAAGTGTGAGTATTAAATTCAATCAAATAAAAATTTGGAGGTTTGATAATATGTCAAAAAAAGAATTCGTTGATGCTTATGCAAAAAGCAACAGGAGAAACTAAAAAAAGAGCTGAAGAATTAGTAAATCAATTTCTTGAAACAGTGGAAGAATCTTTAGTGAAAAGGTGAATCTGTTCAATTTGTTGGATGGGGAACATTTGAAGTAAAAAGAAAGAGCAGCAAGAACTGGAATTAACCCTCAAACTAAAAAGAAATTCAAATACCTGCAAAAAAATGTAGTTAAATTTAAAGTAGGTAAAAAAATTAGCTGATAATGTAGCAAATGCTAAATAATTTTTTTTAAAAAGGCTATTTTGATGTGACAGCGGTCATTGAAAAAAATAGTCTTTTCTTAATTTTTGAGAAATAAAAATATGAAAGAAGATAAGTATGTTAATAATTTATAATTTAATAAGATTTTTTTATATTTAGTCATAATGATATTGGCATTGTTTAATAAAAAAATTGCTTATATTTTTTTCAAAAACTCGACTATTTCAAAAAATTTCAAATGAAAATTTTTTTGGGAAAAAGATGAGAAATCTATTTTTAATTCATTTGTCATCAGTTGGAGAATTTAATTTATCGGTTGAACTAATCGAAAAAAATTTTTATTAAGAAATGAAAAAAATAGTTATTTCAGTTATGACAGATACAGGATTTTCAGTGATTAATAAAAAAATATGGAAATAATAAAAAAATGTGAAAAATTTTTGTATTTTTCCTCTTGATGATTTTTTTGCTTTTAAAAAAATTTATAAAAAAATATAAAAATAAAAAAGACAATTATTATAGAAACTGAGATTTGGATTAATCTATATTATTTGGCGGCAAAGTTTGGAGAGTTATTTGTTGTAAATGGCAGACTTACCGATAAAAAAATGAAATCTTACAAAAAAAGTTTGGCTGGTTTATAAATTCAAGTTTAAATAGAGTTAAAAAAATTTTTTGGTGCAAAGCGAAAAAGATATGTCGAGATATAAGAGTTTAAAAAAATAAAAAAATGAAAAAAATAAAAAGTTTTTAAAAATTTAAAATATTCGATAAAATATGACATTCTTTTCTGAAGAAAAGAAAAAAATAAATATTTTGAAGAAATTTTGGACAAAAAAATAAAAAAATAATAGTTTGCGGAAGCACGAGAGAAAGTGAAGAAAAAAATTTGGCTTGAAGTTTTAAAAAATAAATAAAAAAATGAATATCAGCTTGTGCTGGTTCCTAGACATTTGGAGCGGATAAAAAAAGTGGAAGATGAAATTTTAAAATTGTTTCCACGAGAAAGTTATTCACTACTTTCGGATTTTGAAGTTTGGAAAAAAATTTAAAAAAACTGAGATAGTTATTGTGGATAAAATGGGAGTTCTTACAGATTTTTTTATCAAATGGCGGACTTTGTGTTTGTCGGCGGAACGCTTGTAAATATTGGCGGACATTCGATTTTAGAGCCACTTTTTTTATGGAAGAAAAGCCGATAATTGGGAAATATTTCCAAAAATATTGAAGAGATTGTAAATGATGCAAAAAAACTTAATTTTTGTGGAGATTGTGCAAAATGAAGACAAAAATTATTGATTATTTAAAAAAAGAAGAAAAAAATAAATACAAAAGAATTTTTTTGAAAAAAACAACGAAATAGATAAAATAATTAGTGAGATATTTTTAATTTGGAGTGTGATTTATGGATAATAAAAAGAAAAATAAATTGAGAAAAAGCAAATTAAAGCTGACAAAAAAATAAAAAAATCTTGTCAAAAGAAGAGCTTGAGAGAAGAGAAAAAAATAAAAATAAACGATGAATTTAAAATAAAAAAATTATGAAAAAAAGTCAAATCATAAACGAAAAAGAAATTTGGAAATATTTTTTTGAAAAAAACCTAAAAAAATTATAACAAATATATGTGTGAAATGTTGGATTATCCTGAATATTTAATGTATGATAACGAAAAAGTAAATGAGTTTCGTGGAAAATGGAATAAGTTTTTTAAAAATGAAAATGACATATATTTGGAAATCGGTTGTGGAAGTGGGAATTTTACAGTTCAAAATGCGCAAAAATTTCCAGATAGAAACTATATTGCACTTGAATTGAGATTTAAAAAGACTTGTTTTGGGAGCAAAAAAAGCAGATAAAAAGAAATTTAAAAAAATATACTTTTTGTGAGAAAAAGAGGGGAAACAATTTTAGAATTTTTTGGTGAAAAGGAAATTTCGGGAGTTTATATAAATTTTCCAGATCCTTGGGAAGGTGAAGAGAAAAAAAGAGTAATTAGTGAAGATTTGTTCAAAAAATTGGATGTTGTGTTAAAGTCAAAGGGGAAATTATTTTTTAAAACGGATCATGAACAGTATTACAGAGATGTTTTAGAATTAGTTGAAAAATCTTAAAAAAATTATGAGGTTATTTATCACACAGATGATTTGCACAATTCAGAAAAAGGCGGATCAAAATATAAAAAAACAGAATTCGAGCAGATGTTTTTAAGTAAACATAATATGAACATTAAATATATCGAAATACAAAAAAATTAAAAAAATAAAGTTTATTTTTTTCGAAAAAGAATTTTGATTGATTTTAACAAAAATAAAAAAATTTTTCTTGAATATTTGTGAAAAATAATAGTATAATAACAGTTAGGAAGGTTTTTTTAGATAATTTTTGTTAGAGAAAAATAAATCTGGAGGTTTTTTTATGAAAAAAATAAAAAAAGAAATTAATTTTTAATAAGTAGTTTGATAGTGGGAATACCACTTTTGGCAGTTAGTACAAATGCGATATTGAAACAGGCGAGAGATAATTATTATAAAGAGCAAAAAAATAAAGATGGAATTGGAAAAAAAGCACAGCAAAAAAAGCGCAAAGGGAACAAGAGTTGGCACAACAAAGAGCACAAAAAGAAAAAAATTGGCGGCTCAAGAGAGAGAACAGATGGAAAGTAATAAAAAGATATAAAAAATTGTTGATAATAAACCGGAAAAAAACAAAAAAAGATGTTGCGCCAAAAGTACAGAAAAAAATGACTTCACAAGAAAAAAAGATAATGAAAAAAAGTAAAACAAGTTATAGCAAATGTTAGAAAAAGAAGTAAAAACCTGTGGTTGCTTATGAACCTGTGTCAAATGTTGTGGCAAAAAATCTGAACTTACAGCAAAGGATCGTGCAAGAGCTCGAAAAAGCATTAAAAAGAAATAAGAGCAGAATATTTTTGCAAAAAAATAAATCTCAGAAATTGAAAAAAATAATGAAACGCTTATAGTAAAAACAAGCAATGAAGGTATTGAAACAAAAAAATATTCTAATGCAGAAATTCAAAAAGTTTTAAAAAGAAATAAGAGCGAATTATAAGAAATAGGAGTTTTAAAGTACATTTTAAATATTAGTTTAAGATGTACTTTTTTTATTTTTAAATAAAAATTTTTCAATTTTTATAAAAAAACTTGAAAAAAATTTTTTTAAAAAAATGTATTATTATATATTAGCAGTTAAAGATAAAGAGTGCTAAAAAAAGATATACAATATTTTTAGGAGGCAAAAAAATGAAAAATTAAACCATTGGGAAAAAAAGAATTTTGATAAAACAGACTGAACAGGAAGAAGTGACTAAAAAGTGGAATTGTACTTCCAGGAACAGCTTCAAAAGAAAAAAACCTATAATTGGAAAAAGTTTTGGCAGTTGGAAAAAAAGATTGAAGAAGTTTCTGTCGGAGATAAAGTTATTTTTTTGAAAAAAATATGCGGGGACTGAAGTTAAAGATGGAGAAGAAACTTATTTAATTTTAGAAAAAGATAATGTACTTGCCATTGTTGAATAAATAGAGGCATTTAATATTTGAATTTTCGATATATAATAAATAATTTGGAGGAAAAATAAAATGGGAAAAAAATAATAAAAATTTAATGAAGAAGCAAGAAAATCGCTAGAAGTGGGTGTAGATACACTTGCAGATGCTGTAAAAATAACACTTGGACCAAAAGGAAGAAATGTAGTATTAGATAGAGGCTTTGGAGCACCAATGATTACAAATGACGGTGTTACAATTGCCAAAGAGATCGAATTAAGTGATCCAATCGAAAATCTTGGAGCACAAATTGTAAAAGAAGTTGCAACAAAGTCTAACGATGTGGCAGGAGATGGGACAACTACAGCAACAGTACTTGCTCAAGCTTTAATAAAAGAAGGACTAAAAATGGTTTCAGCAGGAGCAAATCCAGTATTTATCCGTCGTGGAATGGAACAGGCTTCAAAAAAAGTTATTGAAGAACTTTCTAAAAAAGCTAAAAAAGTTGAAGCAAATGAAGAAATCGCACAAGTTGGAGCAATTTCAGCGGGAGATAAGGAAATTGGAAAATTGATTGCACAGGCAATGGAAAAAGTTGGGGAAGAAGGCGTAATTACAGTCGAAGAAGCTCGTTCACTTGACACAACTTTAGAAGTAGTAGAAGGAATGCAGTTTGACAATGGTTACTTGTCGCCATATATGGTTTCAGATTCTGAAAGAATGGTCGTTGAAATGGACAATCCTTACATTCTAATAACAGACAAAAAAATCTCAAATATGAAAGAATTGCTTCCAGTTTTGGAAAAGACAGTTGAAACAAGCAGACCGATGCTTATAATTGCTGAAGATGTTGAAGGGGAAGCTCTTGCGACATTAGTTGTAAATAAACTTCGTGGAACATTAAATGTGGCTGCTGTAAAAGCTCCAGCTTTCGGAGATAGAAGAAAAGCTATGTTACAAGATATAGCAATTTTAACAGGTGGAGAAGTTATTTCTGAAGAAAAAGGAATAAAATTGGAAGAAGCTGATATTGCATTGTTAGGACAAGCTAAAAAAGTTAGAATTACTAAAGATAATACAGTAATTGTGGACGGAATGGGTGATAAAGCTGAAATCAGCGCAAGAGTTGGACAAATTAAAAATGCAATTTCGGAAACTTCGTCTGACTATGACAGGGAAAAATTACAGGAAAGACTTGCAAAACTTGCGGGTGGAGTTGCAGTGATAAAAGTTGGCGCTGCAACAGAAACTGAAATGAAAGAGAGAAAACTTAGAATTGAAGATGCATTAAATGCTACAAAAGCGGCAGTTGAAGAAGGAATTGTAGCTGGAGGTGGAACAGTTTTAGTTGAAATTGCAAATGCGATTGAAGACTTTAAATTAGCTGGTGAAGAAGGATTAGGAGTAGAAATTGTTAAAAAAGCTCTATTTGCACCACTTAGACAAATTGTTGTAAATGCTGGAATTGATGCTGGAGTTGTGCTTGAAAAAGTTAAAAATTCTGAAAATGGAATAGGGTTTGACGCTGCGAAAGAAGAATATGTAGATATGGTAAAAGCTGGAATAATTGATCCAGCCAAAGTAACTCGTTCAGCAATTCAAAACGCTGTTTCAGTATCTTCAGTTTTACTTACAACAGAAGTTGCAGTTGCAAATGAAAAGGAAGAAGCACCAGCTGGTGGAATGCCAGGAGGAATGGGAATGCCGGGAATGATGTAAAAAAATTTTTAAAAAAATATAAGATTAGGATGTTTAAAGATTAAAAAAATAAACTACACTCTTTAATTTAGGTGTAGTTTTTTATATATTTCTAATTTCTTCTAAAAATATTTTTTTATATTCTCAGAATTAATTATAAGTTTTTTTCTAAAATTGTATTTACAACTAAATCGACTTCACCATCTTTTGCTCCCGAAAATAAAGCTAAAGTCCGTGCCTGTAATTTCATATGTCCTTTTTGAATTCCAGTCGTGACAAGCGCCTTTATAGCGGCAAGATTTTGTGCAAGTCCAACCGAAACTATTATTTTAGCTAATTCTATAGCACTTGGATTTTTTAAAATATCAAAAGCTGCAGTTACACTAGGATTTAAACCGATTGAACCGCCGACACTTGCAACTGGCATAGGAAGTGTTAATTCTCCTTTTAATTTGTTAATTTTTTCATCAAAAGTCCAAGTTGTAAGTCCTTCATATTTTCCATTTTTTGCTGCAAAAGCATGTCCTGCTGCTTCGATTCCACGCCAGTCATTTCCAGTCGCAATAACTACAGCGTCAATTCCATTAAAAATTCCTTTGTTGTGAGTTGCTGCTCTATAAGTATCAATTTTAGCGAATTTAGAAGCTAAATCAATTTTTTTCGCCACATGATTTCCTCCAAGTAATTTGGAGTCTATTTCGCAAGTTGCAGTAACTAAAGATTTTGTCGCATAATTTGATAAAATTCCCATTAGTGCAGTTGAATTTGTAATTTCTTCAAGTAGTGGTTTAATTCCTTCTAACATCGTATTTAAGATGTTTGCACCCATTGCTTCCTTCACATCGACAGTTAAATATACAACAAGAAAATTTTCTAATTTTTTGATTTCCAAACAAATAGCACCTCCACCTCTTTTTACAATTGATGGATAAGCTTCGTTTGCAATTTCTAAAATTTTATTTTCATTTTTCAAAATCAAATTTTTTTAGCTTTTTCAAAATCAATTATATCGTAAAGCGCAATTTCTCCAATCATTTTTTTCTATCTAGAGCAATTGTTTTAAAACCTTTGCATTTTGAAATAATTTTTGCGGCATAACTTGCAGCGGCGATTACAGACGGCTCTTCAGTGACCATCGGAACAGCATATTCTTTTCCATCAATTAAAAAAAGTTTGGTGCGATTCCCATTGGCAACGAAAAAAGTTGCAATATTATTTTTCGGTTATTTGATTTGCGATTTCTAGCGGCAAATTTTCATTTTCAAGAAGTATTTTTTTGTATTTTCATCCAAGAAATCATTGTTTTCTAGCATTTCAATTCTTTCAATTCTTTCTTTTTGAAATCCAAGCCAATTTTTTTCTTTTTCCTGTTCCTTTTTATTTTTTTATCCATTTTAATAACCTCTTTTTTTATAAATTCGTTTATGATTTTCAATTTTTTTCCAAATAAAAAAAGACTGTTATCTTGTAGTAAGTTAATGCTATTTCCATATTCGTCAAGTTCTATTTGTTCAAAAAAACATTTTTTTCATATTCAGAAGTGCTAAGTCTTTTTTTCTTTCGTCAAAAATCTTTTTATTCTGTCGTTTATCAGCTGATTTTTTTAAATCCATCAACAAGCGTAATACTAAAAAAATTTCACAAACTGCACCGCTTCCGTAACTATACATTCCAATTACATCACCTGCTTTTTAAATTTTGACAATTTTTCAAGTAATGAGAGCAAACTTAAATAAAGAGAACCTGTGTAAATATTCCCAATTCGTTTGCTGTAAACTATTGAAGAATAGAAATTATCTAAAAAAATATAGCTTTTTTTCTTTTTGTTAAATTTTTCAGTTTCAGAAAAAAAGTGAATTTAATCCTTTTAATCCAAGTTTTGGAAAAAGGTAAATGGAAACAAAAAGGCGTTAAAAATCAAGTAAATTTTTTTGTTGTGGCGTTTTTTTGTATTCGCAAAAAAAGTTGTAGTAAAGGCAATCCAAATATTGTTTTGAAGAAAAATGTCCATCAACAAATGGAAAGTCGGCATAATTAGGACGCCAAAAATCCATTATATCTCTCGTCTGACAAACGCTATCATCATTTAAAACAGCAATTTTAGGATCTTTTTTTATAAGCAGTGCCACGCTTCCTGCACCTTGAGTGGATTCTCCAGCAGTACCAATGCCATATTTAGCGATGTCCGAAGCCATAACTAAAACTTTTGACTCAGGATTTTTTAAAATATGGTTTTTTGCAAAATTTAGTGCAGCGGTTGCGCCATAACAAGCTTCCTTTATTTCAACGCATCTCGCAAAAGGTTGAATTTCAAGTAAATGATGAATAAAAACCCCAGAAGATTTGCTCTGGTCAATTCCCGATTCCGTTCCAACTATTATTAAATCAATACTTTTTTTATCTTCTTTGTTCAAAATTTTTTCTGCAGCACTAGCTCCCAATGTCACAATATCTTGAGTAATTGGAGCAACGCACATCTCACTTTGCAGTAATCCTTTTGTAAATTTATTTTCGTTTTGTTCTCTAGAAACCGCTAAATCTCTGATATCCAAAAAAAGAAATTCGGCATTGCAAATCCAATTTTATCTATTCCGATTTTCATATAAAATCCACCCTTCTATCGTTATTTAATATTCTAAATTTTAAGTTTTTTTACTAAATAATTTTATAGTTATTTATTATATTTTACTACAAAAAAATGAAATATCAAATATAGATAGAATAAAAAAATTTTTAGAAATAGAATTTTTTTAAATAAAAATTTCTGAAACTGCAAATAATACAGCTTTTCCACTCAATGAAACTCGATTTTTTTCTCTATCTAATTTGCAATAGAGAATTCCAGTTCGTTTGGAAGCTTGAAATGCGACAATTTCATTTTTTCCCAATTTATCTGACCAAAGTGGTACAAGATGACAATGTCCAGAGCCACAAACAGGATCTTCGGCAACATCCAATTTTGGTGCAAAGGAACGAGAAATACAATCAAATTCTGATTTTTCATCAGCTTTAGCCGTAATGTGTAAAAGAAGTCCATCAAACAATTTAATTTTTTCCAAATTTGGCTCAAACTTTTCCACAAGTTCCGAATTTTCTAAAACACAAACTAAATCCCTGTCAATAAAGACTTCTAGCGGTTTAACTCCAATCGCATCAATTATTTCTTCCGTAATTTCAACAGATTTTAAGTCGTAAGAAGGAAAATTCAATTCAAATAATTCTCCTTTTTTATGAACAGTTAAATCGCCACTTAATGTGTCAAACACGATTTTATCAATATCTTTTTCATAAAAATTAGTTATCACAAAAAGCTGTCGCCAAAGTAGCATGTCCACAAAGGTCGATTTCTCCGCCAGGAGTGAACCAACGCAATCTATATTTCTCATTTTCCTTCACAGCAAAAGCCGTCTCTGACAAATTATTTTCTCTAGTAATCGAAAGCATCAAGTCGTCATCTATCCAAGAATCCATAATACACACAGCAGCAGGATTCCCTTTGAAAAGAGTATCTGTAAAGGCATCTACAATGTATTGTTTCATATTTTTTTCCTTTCTGTTTTTTTTGAAATAAAATTTAAAAAAATTAGTTTTAAATACTTCAGAATATTGTATAGTAAAAATAGGAAAAAAATTCAAGGTTTAAATGAATTTTCGCTTACAATATTATAAATCACAATTGAGGAATTGCAATGGGAGGAAACAGGGATATTATAAAGAAGCCTTGAAAAAAACAAGTAAAAAGAATTTTTTTGGAATTTATTAAATAGACTTGAATTTTTAAGAAAATTAAATATTCAAATTTAGAAATTAAAATTAATAGAAAACTCCACTCTAAAAATGAATGGAGTTTTTTTGTAAATTACAACAATTTTTTTTATAAAGTTCTTTTATTTCTTCCAAGTTTGTATCTCGTGGATTTCCGCCAGTACAAACATCATTCAAAAGCTGATTCAGCGATAAAATCTAAATCTTTTATATCCATTATTCCCTTTTAAATTTTTCAGGAATATTTACGTCATGTGCCAATTGTCTTACAGCCTCTACTGCTGCTTTTCTATATTCTTCGGGAGCCATTCTTTTTAGTATGTTTTTATTCCAAAAAGCTTTTGCTATTTCTCTAAATTTTTTTCCCCTGTATATTCAGCATTGTATTCCATTACAGTTGGTAAAAATTATAGCGTTTGCAACACCGTGCGGAGTTCCGTAAAATGCTCCTAGAGGATGAGCCATTGAGTGTACAATTCCAAGGCCTACATTTGAGAATCCCATTCCTGCTAAATATGAGGCAAGAGCCATTTTTTCTTTAGCTTCTTCGTCATTTTCCACAGCTTTTCTCAAATATTTTGCTATTAATTCAATTGCTTTTAAATGGAACATGTCAGTCATTTCCCAAGCAGCTTTTGTTGTAAATCCTTCGATTGCATGAGTTAGTGCATCAAGTCCAGTTGCAGCTGTCAATTCTTTTGGCATTGTCATCATCATTCCTGGATCAACTATCGCAACTATTGGCATATCGTGTGGGTCAACACAGACAAATTTTCTATTTTTTTCAACATCAGTTATAACATAATTTATTGTAACTTCGGCAGCTGTTCCAGCTGTAGTTGCAACTGCGATTATTGGAACGCATTTATTTTTTGTATCTGCAACTCCTTCAAGACTTCGAACATCAGAAAATTCAGGATTATTTATAATAATTGCTACAGCTTTGGCACAATCCATAGCAGAACCTCCACCAATTGCAATAATATAATCTGCACCACTTTCTTTAAATTTTTCAACTCCAGCTTTTACATTTTCAATTGTAGGATTTTGTTGAACATCAGAAAATATTAAATATTCCAAATTAGCTTTATCAAGTATATCAGTAATTTTTTTAGCTGCTCCAGCTTTAATTAATCCAGGATCTGTACAAATAAAAAGCCTTTTTGAATTTATTTTTTTCCACTTCACCTGGAATAGATTCAATTGCTCCAAATCCATGATAAGATACTTCATTTAAAAATGATACGGTTTACCATAACAAGTCACTTCCTTTTTATTATAGAAATATTAATTATTTTTTTCTCTTTCTGATATAATTGTATCTCGAAAAATTGTTGTTGTCAAGATGAAAAAAATGTTGCATTTGATATTGTAGTTATAAAATTTTAAAAAAATAAATTTTTATTCTAAAGGGACAAAATATGTCTCATATAAAAAAAGTATAATTAGATAACAAAAAAATAAAGTTGAGGAGATGGGGAAAAATGAGTAATGTAAAATTAGTTAAAAAAATGATGCTTTTTTTATAACGCTGAGTTTGATACCGATATTTTTTTATATTGGATGATAAAATGGTTAAATGTTGAGACTACAAATAATAGCAGTAAGGTGGCTTTTAAAAAAATATGGCAAAAAAATTTATTGAGGAAATTTTAGGAGAAAAAGTTAACTACAGAAGATATTGAGATACATTTTTCAAATAAAAAAATTATTATTCTGAAAATGGAAGTTTTATTGATAGAATTTTTAGGTGATTGTCCGATTTTGTTAATTTTAAATAGGAATCAAAATGGAAACAGAAAATATATATATTTCAGAGATTTTAGTTATTACGAATATTCAAAAGATTTTTAATGAATACAATGGGAAATTAATTAAATTATTAAAAAAATATGAGAATTTAAAAAGAAAAACGAAGAGAATAATGTAAAAATTGTTCATTTTTTTCATCTGATTTAATTTCTAGGTATGAAAAGGAAGAAGTAGAAGAAATAAGTATTTTATACGATAAAGAAAAAAATTTTTTTAACTTTATTTGAAAAATTCAAAAAAATATATAGATGACAGTATTTTTTTGACAGTTATTATAATCAAATTAATCAGGAAAAATAAGAAAAAAATTTTTGGTGTAAGTATTAACGAAAAATTTATCTTTATATTTAGTTTTAGAAAGTTATATAAATAAAAAAATTTGAAGATTATGATGTATATCGTTGTTTTTGATTATATAAAAATGGTTGAAACATGAATTTTTTTATAGAATGTTTTTGTGTAAATTTAATTGCAGAAGATAAAAAAACAAATAATTATTTTTTTGTTAAAATGGTTTAATGATAATAAAAATCGAAGAAAAAGACAATAAAATTAATTCAGAAAAGAATTAAAAGATATATTTCCTAATTTTAAGGAAGTTAATTATGAAGATATTGATTGTGAAAAATAATGAAATTCCATTAATGTGTTTTACAGTAAATCTAGATAGTTCATTAAAAAGATATAAAAAAATGGTTGATAAAAATAACGGAAAAAAATTGAGAAATTTAATAAAATGAAAAAAATTGTAGAGACATAAGAGAGGAATATGTAGAATATTTTGAAGAGAAGAGATTAAAGAAAAGATTTCGAAGTAATAGAAAAAAATTAGGAAAAAAAGTTTTAAATTTTGAAAAAAAGTGACAAATCAAGGTATAATTAAAAACGTTGAGAAGAATTTTTTTAGAAAAGGCTTAATCTTAATCATGAAAAAAATGAAAAATTCTGAGGAAAAAAATCGATTAGAATATTAAAAAAATAATGAAAAAGGTTGAATCAAAAAGAGATAGTGAATAGAAGTGATTTAGCTAATGAATTTAAAGTTGATAAAAAAACGATACAACGAGATATAGCTACTTTTGAGGAATTATTTTTTTTGAAGAAGGTGAATCGGATATAAAAATATTCTAGTTCAAAAAAAGGTTATTATCTTGAAAAGAATGACAAGATAGCTTTTTACAAACGAAGAACTTTTGGCTATAAGTAAAATTATCCTTGAAAGTCGGGCTTTTAATAAAGAAGAAACTGAAAAAAATTAATAACGAAACTAGTTAACAATTCCTCAATAAACGATAGAGATAATAAAAAAATTTGATAAATAGTGAAAAAGGTGAATTATATTCCTTTACAACATGGACAGAAACTACTCGAAAGCATTTGGAAATTAGCGCAATGTATAAAAAAACCAAGAATGGGTGCATTTAAATTATACAAAAAAAGATAAACAATACAAGGAATATAAAAATAAAACCACTGTCAATAATGTTTTCTGAATATTATTTTTTTATTTAATTGGATATATTGAAAAATAAAGAAGAATATCCTGCAATTTTTTTAGAATTGATAGAATGAAAAAGATAGAAAAATACAGGCAAGAAGTTTAAAAATCCTAAATTATTCTGACAAATTTAAAGATGGAGAATTTAGAAAATATATACATTTTATGCACTCAGGACCTCTTACAAGAATAGAATTTAAATACAGAGGCTATATCGAGTATGTGCTTGATAAATTTCCAACTGCAGAAATATTGGATGAAAAAAATAGTTAAAGAAAAATAATCGGGAAACTACAGTTTATACTATAAAAAAATCGAAGTTTATGGAAGTTTTGGAGCGGAAATGTGGCTACGAAGTCAGGGAGATTACGTTATTGAATACAAAATTTTTAAAAATAAATTTCTATAAAAAGGAGAAAAATTTATGGAAAAAAATACCAAAAAAATAAAAAAATTATAAGTTTAGGAGAAACAGCTCTAAGCACTATTGAAAAAGAAATAATTACACATGAAAAATATAAGCATTATTACAATTAAAAAAATGACTACAAAGATTTAAAAAAATAAATTTTCAAGATACAGATGTAATTTTGATAATTTTAAATACATATTTTGAAAATGATAAAAAAATTTTTGCCTTAGAAATAATCAGAAACACTGAAAAAAACGACATTTTTTTACTGGCATTTACGATATTGAAAAATGGCTATACTGACCTATTTGATTCAAAAAAACAGACTTTATCATAAAATGCAAATCTTCAGAAGATTTAAAAAAATGGAATCAACGGAATAACAAAAAAACTTTAACAGCAAAAAGGAATGGTTACTCTTGATTTAGCGGACTTAAAAACTGTATTTCAAAAAAACCCTCAAAATCTTTCGTAATTTTTTTGAAAAAAAGGAAATTTAGAAACTTTTGATGATTTCTTGCAAAACCTAAAAACTAAAAGCTGGAAACTTTTGATAAAAAAATAAAACTTATAAAAATATTTTTGAATATAACAGCAGGAAAAAAATATCGAATTGACTCAGATAAAAGATATTGCTAAAATAATGACTAATATTCTTAATGAGCGGGCATTTCTTTTGGGGACTGCAAATATATCCAGAAAATGAAAAATTTCATAAATATTATTGCTTACATTGTGGAAGATTCAGTTAAATAAATAAATTAATTAATATTATAGAAAAGAAGGGATTTAAAAATGGAAAAGAAACAATATTTTTTTAATTTTGCAACGTCAGAGCTGTCACAGGATGCTTTTTATATGTTGGTTATGCAACTGGGTAAATTTTGATGATAATGATTTATCCGAAGATGAGAAAAAAATTAAAAAGAGCTTGCAACTGACTTTATTGAAAAAAATGTCAGGTGAAAAAAACTTGGAGATAGAAAAAGTAAATATAAAAAAAGACAATATCAGAAAAATAGATGTATTATTGGAAATTCAAAATAAAAACAGAATTTATAGAAAAAAAATTCCTGTAGTAGACATGTATGTAATAATAGAAGATAAAGTGGGAACAGGTTTACATAGTAATCAGCAGAAAACATATAGAGATATAATATCTGAAAAAAATGAAAAATATAATAGAAGTAGAGCTAAAATAAAAAGTAGTTTATTATAAAAATATGCGATGAAGATAATATGGAAAAGATTAAAAGAGGAGGGTATAGATATAATATTTGAAAGAAAAAGATATGCTAGCATTATTAGAAAAAAATATAAAAAAATAGTTTTAATAATATTCTAGTTGAAGATTATTATAATTATTTAAACAATATAGAAAAAAAGATGTAAATTCATATATAGATAAAAAAATTAGAAGACTGGAATTCAAACTGTTATATCGGATTTTTTTAAAGAATTAAAAAAACAAAAATTATTAGAGCATGCTATTGGAAGACAAAAAGATTGTAGTTGAGGGGTATGTGAATAACTCATCAGGTGGATTTATGGGAATGTGGTGGTTTCCTTTAAAAAATGGATGAAATATCTCAAGTAACTAAAAAAATTTCAATTATGGCAAAAATCAGCTAGAACTTAATAATGACTTGTATCTTCAAATTGAACAATTTTATAAAAAAAGAAAAAAAGAGATATATAATAAGAAAAAAATATAATTGCTGTAAAAATATTCATTGGGAGATAAAGATGATGAAAAAAATATGATGAAAAAGTGAAAATTTCTTCCGAAATTAGAAATAAAAATTTATGAAGAATTAAAAAGAAAAAAATTGAAAGAAAAAAAGGAATTGAGTTTTACAAAAAAGAGATTTGCAGCAGGTCAGTATATGACAGTAGGATATTTAGAATTTGAAAAATATTGATGATTGTAAAGATAAAAATAAAAAAATCCTTCAATATGCTTTTAAATCTTTTGTTAAAAAGGGTGTGTAAAAAAATTTTTTTGTGTAAATCTCTAAATAATATATGATAAAAATAACTATATAATATTTGGAGGTTTTTTTGTTATGGCTAAAAAGAAAATTGACAATAAAATTTTGACTTCTTAACAGCAAATGAATAAAAATTTAGTTTCTGTTTTTTTAAAAAGAAAGTTTACCTTTTACAAGTAAAAAAATAAATAATAAAACCTGCTTTTAGAATTTTTTTAAATAAAAAGCAGGTTTTTTTATTTTTGATATATCTAAATGTTTAGAAGAATGTTGCTAACAAATAGTTCCGCCAGTTTCTTTAATATCTTTATCATTTTTTTACAATAGTTTCAATTGCGGCAATTAAACCTTTTATAATAGTATTTAATTCCATTGATGGTGTATTTTTTATTAATAACTTGTTCTGGTAAAAAAATGGAATATGAATAAATCCAGATTTTTTTGTTTTTTTGTATTTTTTTATTTATTAAATAAAGTGTACCGTAAAGAACGTGATTACAGATGAAAGTTCCTGCAGTGTATGAAACTGAAGCTGGAATTTTATTTTTTTGTATGTTTTTTTTACCATAGCTTTTACAGGAAGATCTACAAAATATGCATTTTTCTCCATCTGGAAAAAAATTGGCTCATCAATAGTTTGGTTTCCTTCGTTGTCAGGTATTCGGAAATCATCAAGATTTATTCCAACTCGTTCAACGGAAATATCAAATCTTCCGCCTGCTTGTCCAATTGACAAGATGACATCTGGATTGTGCTCTTCAATAGCTTTTTTTTCAATTTTTTTAATAGATTTTCCTTTTACTGTCGGAATTTCCAATTTGATAATTTGTGCTCCTGCAATATTATCAGGCAATTTTTTTAACTGATTCAATGGCAGGATTTATGGGCTCACCTCCAAAAGGGTCAAAAGCCAGTAACTAATATTTTCATAGTATTTTTTTATATGATTTTATAAAAAAATAGATTTAATTTATAATTTCATACTCTCCTTTCTAGATTTTTTTTTAATTTACTTGTTTGTAAAAAAATTTAGAAATCTCAATAAACATAGTATTTTCAGTTTTATTTTACTCCAAATAACAGCAGCATAAGTATAATATGTGTTACAAGCAGTAATAAAGCCATTGGAGCTTGGACTTTTATAATTCCATATTTATCTTTTATTTCCAAAATTGAAGCAGGGACAATATTAAAGTTTGCTGCCATTGGAGTCATAAGAGTTCCGCAATAGCCGGCGGTCATTCCTAAAGCACCAATAATAGCTGGATTTCCACCATTTTTGATAATAAATGGGATTCCAATTCCTGCAGTTATTACTGAAAATGCAGCAAAGGCATTTCCCATAATCATAGTGAATATAACCATTCCAATAGCATAAATAACGATTCCTACAAAGATATTTCCAGTTGGAACAACAGATGAAATGCTGGCGGCTATTACTTTTCCAACTCCAGCTTTAGTGAATACAGCACCTAATGCAGCAAGAAGCTGTGGCAAAATGGCAGTTGCACCAATTTGCATAAGAAGTTTTGAAGTATCTTCATTTGTTTCGCTAAATTTTGGTTTTATGATAATTGCAGCTGCTAGAAGAGCGACAAGCGAACCTCCACCGATACCTAATGCAGGTGGTATAGCAGTTTTTCCAATTTTAAATTGAAGTATCAGAAAAGCGGCAATTCCAATTAATACAGCTGGGATGAAAATTTTATTTTTTAATTTTTCACTTTGTGCGATTTTGAATTGTGAAGAAATATTTTCAAATTTTCCAATATGTAATTGTTTTGTTACAGTAATTATGGCAAGAATTACAAGAAGTCCGCCAGTAACCTTATATGGAATAGCTTCTCCAAAAAAATAAATATTATCCCAAGAATAGTCCAAAACAAAAAAATGTTCCTATTTTTTTGCCTTTTTCATTTTTCAATCCTCTAATTCCAGTACTTATACTGACAAGTCCGCAAAGAATATAAATAATTTGTGTCAAAAAGTTTTAAAAAGAGCTTTTATTTCCATTATTTTTTTACCTCCTTTGCTCAAAAATTATTTTTTTATCATAAATATATACTTGAATAAAAGTAAAAAATTATTGCAATTATCCCAATTGGTATTGAAGATAGCGCCAATTGCTTCAAAGATACAGCATATCCATTTTTCCTTCAGTGTAGTCTGAATCAAAAAGAAGTCCTGATGCCCCTACAAATATGTTTTTGTGAAAAGAAATTTCCATAATTTTCAATTGCGGCACTTAAACTTTTTAACTCTTCAGTTTGCTTTTTCTGTTAAATCCTTATTTTTATGAGTTTTTGCAGCAGCTTCAGACATTGGGTAAATAAGAGGACGTATAAACTGAATGTGTCCACCAATTCTAATTGACAATGCACTCGCAATTGAACGGATTACCATATAAAGTCCTAAGATTCTACCAGCAGTTGCATTTTTTAATTTTTCAATTAAAGCTGCACTTCTTTCTCTAAGTCCATATCTTTCAAGGACTGCAATAACTGGCAAGCTAATCAAAAAAAATTGACATAAGCCTATTATCCACAAAAGCCTTTCCAATAATTCCAAGAATTTCAAAAAAATTCATTTTTGCAGCAATTCCAGTAGCTATACCAGCAGTAAGTACCACAGCCAGCACATCTAGCTTCAAAGAAAATCCCACTACAATAATAACAATACCAATAAGTATCCATAAATTCATAAGTATTCCTCCTAATAAAGTTTATTATTTTTTTAAAATTATCATATAATCCTAATATGATTTTACCTTGAAATAGTGAAAATGCAATAGTTTTTAGAGAAAAAAATAGATTTCTAATTTTATACTGCTTTTTAAGTTTTGAAAAAAATAGACAATAAAATTAGTTTTAAATATTTTAAAGGATTGCATAGTAAAATGGGGAAAAAAATCAATATTTAAAAAAAGTTTTGTACTGAAAAATAAATTTTATGTGAAACTATGGTATAATATTAACAAAAAAATAAATTATGAATAGATATAAGGAGAAAGAAGTGGCAAATACAAAAAGAATCAAATGAAACGGCACAAAGAGCAGAATTGCATCGTAAAAATTTGGGCAATTGCAGATAATGTGCGTGGAGCGGTAGATGGTTGGGATTTTAAACAGTATATTTTGGGAATATTATTTTATAGATTTATTTCGGAAAAATATGACAGAATTTTTTTCAATAAAGCAGAACATGAAGCTGGAGATTTGAAATTTAATTATGCGGATATTTCTGATGAAGAAGCCAAAGAAGATTTTAGAGCTGGTACCGTGGAAGATAAAGGATTTTTTTATTTTACCAAGTCAACTTTTTGAAAAATGTAGTAAAAAAACAGCGAGAACCAATGAAAATTTGAATACAGATTTAGCAAATATTTTTTTAAAAGCTATTGAAGCAAGTGCTGTTGGATTTGAGTCGGAAGATGATATTAAAGGATTATTTGAAGATGTCGATACTACGAGTAATCGTTTAGGTGGAACGGTTGCTGAAAAAAATACAAGATTAGCAGATATTTTTAACAGGAATTTCTGAAATTAATTTTTGGGAGTTTTCAGCATAATGATATAGATAGCTTTTTGGAGATAGCTTATGAGTATCTGATTTCAAATTATGCCAGTAATGCAGGTAAATCAGGAGGAGAATTTTTTACTCCACAAACTGTTTCAAAACTTTTGGCACGGCTTGTGATGGAAGGAAAAGACAGCATAAATAAAGTTTATGATCCAACATGTGGAAGTGGTTCGTTGCTACTACAAATGAAAAAGCAGTTTGAGGAACATATTATTGATGAGGGATTTTTTGGGCAGGAAATAAACATGACTAACTTTAACCTGGCTCGTATGAATATGTTTTTACACAATGTAAACTACAATAATTTTTCAATAAAACGTGGAGATACTTTACTTAATCCGTTGCATAATGATGAAAAGCCTTTTGATGCGATTGTTTCAAATCCGCCGTATTCGATTAAATGGATAGGAGACGGAGATCCGACACTTATTAATGATGAACGATTTGCACCAGCAGGAAAACTTGCACCAAAATCTTATGCAGATTATGCGTTTATAATGCATTCATTAAGTTATTTGTCAAGCAAAGGAAGAGCAGCAATAGTATGCTTTCCAGGTATTTTTTATAGAAAAGGCGCAGAAAAAATTATTCGTAAATATTTAATAGACAACAATTTTGTAGATTGTGTAATACAGCTTCCAGAAAACCTGTTTTTTGGAACATCAATAGCGACTTGTATTTTAGTAATGGCAAAGAATAAGACAGAAAAATAAAAACATTATTTATTGATGCAAGTAAAGGAATTTAAAAAAAGAAACGAATAATAATATTTTGAAACCTGAAAAATATTGAAAAAAATAGTAAGTGAATTTAGAGAAAAAAACTGATGTAGAATATTTTGCAAGACTAGTTGATAATAGTGAAATAGCTGAAAATGACTATAATTTGTCAGTTTCAACTTATGTGGAAAAAGGAAGATACTCGTGAAAAAAATAGATATCGATGTGTTGAATAAGGAAATTGAAGAAACGGTAAAAAAAATAGATGAATTAAGAGCTTCTATAAATGAAATAGTGAAGGAGCTTGAAAGTGAATAAGTAAGCAATATTGTGGGTGGGAATTTGTAAAATGTGGTAAAAGACTCTTCTGTTGACTGCCACTCGACAAAGTAAAATTGAGGAAAAACAACTAAAAGAGGGAGAGAAATAATGAAATTTATGGAAAAACTTTTAGTGGGGGAAAAGGTTGAGTGGAAGAAACTGGGGGAAGTTTGTCAAATAAAACGTGGAAGAGTAATATCTAAACATTATTTAGAGATGCATCAAGGAGAATATCCTGTGTACTCTTCTCAAACAAGAGATGATGGGAAAATTGGAAGCATTGATACTTACGATTTTGATGGAGATTATGTAACTTGGACAACAGATGGAGCTTATGCTGGAACAATATTTTATCGTAGTGGCAAATTTTTCTATTACTAATATTTGTGGATTAATATTCCCAAAAAAATAAAAAAATAAATTAAATCTCAAATTTGTATTTTATTGGTTACAAATTACGACAAAAAAATATGTAAAGGATGGTTCGGGGAATCCTAAACTAATGAGTAATGTAATGGGAAGTATAAAAATCCCAATTCCTTCACTAGAAACACAAGAAAAAAATTGTAAAAAAATACTTGATAATTTCACAAATTATGTTACAGAATTACAGGCAGAATTACAGGCAAGAAATAAGCAGTATAACTATTATAGAGATATGTTGTTAAGTGAAGACTATTTGAATAAAAATTTCTAAAAAAATTAGATAGCTTAAATTATGTATTACGTTTAACTACTCTTGGAGAAATTGGTAAATTTACTCGTGAAATGGGCTTCAAAAAAAGATTTTTAGAGAAAAAGGAAAACCAGTTATTCATTACGGACAAATTTATACACAATATGGATTTTCTACTGACAAAACTATTTCTTTTGCAGAAGAAAATATTTTTTTCAAAGTTGAGAAAAAGCGAAGCCAAACGATATATTAATTGCAACAACTTCTGAAAAATATAGAAGATGTAGCTAAATCTACAGTTTGGTTAGGAAATGAGGAAGTTGGATTTTCTGGAGATATGTACAGTTATAGTACAAATGAAAAATTCTAAATATATTGCTTATTACTTTCAGACAGCAGGATTTCAGAAACAAAAAGAGCGTAAAGTGACAGGAACAAAATTAATTCGTATTCATGGAGAAGATATGGAAAAAAATTTACAATTTCATTACCTCCAATAGAAATCCAAAAATAAAATTGTAAAAAAATTTTTAGATAGATTTCAGGAACTTCTTTCTGATACAAAAGGACTACTTCCTTTGGAAATAGAGCAAAGAAGAAAACAATACGAATATTATCGAGAAAAAAACTCTTGACATTTGATGAAGGAGAAGGGTATGCTTTTAAGCACAGCACAGCACAGCACAGCACAGCACAGCACAGCACAGCACAGCACAGCACAGCACAGCACAGCGACAAATAACGAGTAAATTTTTTTGAATTGCTAAAAAGAAGCAGCAAAGGTTGTGAGCATTGATATAAATGATAAAGTTGAATGGAAAAACATTGAGTGAAGTAGCAAAAATATTCAAAAAGATAGAATATCATTTGAATATTTAAATGAAAAAAACTACGTTGGAGTAGAAAAATTTATTAAAAAAATAGATTAGGTAAAATAGATTCAAATAATGTTCCAACAGAAGGAAATTCAGTAAAAATTTAATATGGGAGATATTTTAATTGAAATATAAGACCATATTTGCGTAAAAATATGGCTTGCTGATATTGAGGGGGAAACGAATGGAGATGTTTTAGTAATTAGCATAGATAAGAAACATAAAAAAATAAAAATATTATCTAGATATCTTTATCAAATTTTATCGGATGAAAAAGTTTTTTTGATTATAACATCAAGTATTCAAAAGGAGCTAAAATGCCACGTGGAGATAAAGAAAAAAATAATGGAATATAAAAATCCCGTTACCTCCATTGCCAGTACAAGAATATATCGTATCAATTTTAGATAAATTTGACGCTTTAGTTAATGATTTATCACAGGGTTTACCAAGAGAAATAGAGCTAAGACAGAAACAGTATGAATATTACAGGGAAAAATTATTGAACTTTGAAAAATAGACATTTAAAAGGGGGAAGATAAAGGAAGTGAGTTTAAATGTCGGAAAAAAGTGCGATTTATGAAAGATCAACAATTGCTGAGATGACGAATGGAATTATTTTAGCTAATTATGAAGAAATACTTCAAGTTCAAGATACATATCAGAGTGAAAAAGAACTTGAAGATGGGATGATAAGGGATTTAGAAAGTCAAGGTTATGAAAGATTTTATGGGAAGACATCGGAGGAACTTTATAAAAAAATTTGAAGATTCAAATTGAAAGATTAAATAAAGTTGCTTTTTACAGATAAAGAATGGGAAAGATTTTTTTAGTGGAATATCTTGATTGTCCAAATGACGGAATGATTGAGAAAACTAGAAAGATTCAGGAAAATTATATCTATGATTTTATTTTTGATGACGGGCATTTGAAAAAAATATAAAAATTATTGATAAAAAAATATACATAATAACATTTTACAGGTTTGTAATCAAATTAAGCAAAAAGGTAAGCATAAAAAAATCGTTATGATGTAACGATATTAGTTAATGGATTGCCGCTTGTTCATATAGAATTGAAAAAAACGTGGAGTAAGTCTTCATGAGGCATTTAGTCAGATTGATAGATACGGCAAGGAAAGCTTCAATGCTGAAAAATTCACTTTATAAATTTGTTCAGATTTTTTTATAATTTCAAATGGAACTTATACTCGTTATTTTGCAAATACTACGGCACAGAATAAAAATCATTATGAATTTACATGTGAGTGGGCAGATGCGAAAAATAAAGTTATTAGAGATCTTAAAGATTTTACAGCAACATTTTTTGAAAAGCGAACTATTTTAGAAGTTTTGACAAAATATTGTGTTTTTGACTCAAATAATACACTACTTATAATGAGACCTTATCAGATTGCAGCGACAGAACGTATTTTGTGGAAGATAGAATCTAGTTATCAAAATAAGAAATCTGGGAAAATTGAAGCTGGAGGATTTATTTGGCATACTACAGGTTCAGGAAAAACTTTGACTTCTTTTAAAACGGCAAAACTTGCTACAGAGCTTGATTATATAGACAAAGTGTTTTTTGTGGTTGATAGAAAAGACTTGGATTATCAGACAATGAAGGAATATCAGAAATTTCAGCCTGATAGTGTAAATGGTAGTAAAGATACAAAAGAACTTAAACGAAGTATTGAAAAACAGGATAACAAAATAGTTGTTACAACAATTCAAAAATTAAATGAATTTGTCAAAAAAAATCCAAGCCATGAAATTTACGATAAACATTGTGTCATAATTTACGATGAATGTCATCGTTCACAATTTGGAGATGCACAAAAAAATATTAGGAAATCTTTTAAAAATTATTATCAGTTTGGATTTACAGGAACACCAATTTTTTTCCTGAAAAATGCTCTTGGAAGTGATACAACAGCTGGAATTTTTGGAGCTCAATTACATAGTTATGTTATAACAGATGCTATTCGTGATAAAAAAAGTTTTTAAAAATTTAAAGTGGATTATAATGATATTAGGGCAAAAATTTAAAGCGGCTGAAACAGAAACAGATGATAAAAAGCTCAAGGAACTTGAAAAAAAGAATGTTGTTACATCCTGAGAGAATTTCTAAAAATAGTAGAATATATTTTAAAAAGTATATAATACAAAAAAACTCATAGAAATGAATATTATAATATAAAAACAGAAACGGCTAAACGGATTTAATGCTATATTTGCTGTTCAAAGTGTAGAAGCGGCAAAACTTTATTATGAAGAATTTCAAAAAAACAGCAAGAAAAATTTGCCTGAAGAAAAAAAGACTGAAAGTAGCGACAATTTATAGTTTTGCTGCGAATGAAGAGCGGAATGTGATAGGAGATATTCCTGATGAAAATTTTTGAGCCAAGTGCAATGGAATCGACAGCGAAAGAATTTTTTTGGATAAAGTGATATCTGATTACAACGATTATTTTAAAAACAAATTTTTTTCAACAAATGGAAACGAATTTCAGAATTATTATAAAGATTTGTCTAAAAAAAGGTTAAGGATAAAAAAATTGATATTTTAATTATTGTGGGAATGTTTTTTTGACAGGTTTCGATGCACCAACATTAAATACTTTGTTTGTTGATAAGAATTTGAGATACCACGGATTAATTCAAGCGTTTTCAAGAACAAACCGTATTTTGAATAAAGTTAAAACTTTTGGAAATATTGTATGTTTTTAGAGATTTGGAAAAAGGCTACAAAAAAATGCTATTAAAACTTTTGGAGATGAAAATAGTGTAAATATAATTCTTGAAAAAAAGTTATAACGACTATATAAAGGGATTTAAAGATGAGGAAACAGGAAAATCAGTAAAAAGGATATATAGATTTGTGTAATGAAATAGTTAAAAAAATTTCCAAAAGCCTGTTGAAATTGAAAAAAATCAAGATAAAAAAAGGAATTTGCAGAATTATTTGGAGAATTGCTTAAAACAGAAAAATATACTTAAGAATTTCGATGAATTTGAAAAATTTTGAGAAAAATTATATCTGATAGACAAATGCAGGATATGAAGAGTGTTTATGTAGATATTTGTGAAGAAATAAGAAATGCTGGAAAAAGATGATCAAAAATAATAGTAACGAACAAGGAATTGATTTTTTTCTGATATTGAATTTCAAATTGATTTGCTTAAAAACAGATGAAATTAATTTAGATTATATTTTAGAGTTAATTTTAGAAAAAGACAAAAGAACATGATGATATTGAAACATTGAAATCTGAAATAAAAAAAGAATTATACGTACAAGTTTAGGAACTAGAGCTAAAGAGAATTTAGTTATAAATTTTATTAACAAAAACAGATTTAAAAAAATTGAAAAAAATAATGGAGAAATTCTTGACGCTTTTTTTATAAATATGCAAAAAGAAGAAAAAGAAGGAAAAAAATTGATGAAATAGTTAAAGATGAGAATTTAAAAGAAGATTCTAGAAGATTTATTGAAAAATCTATAAATAAAGGTTTTGTTGATTATGCTGGCTCTGAATTAGATAGTATTCTTCCGCCGACTTCACGAAGAAAAAGGGGCAAGAGAGGTTAAAAAAACAATCTGTATTAGAGAAAAATACGGAAAATGGTAGAAATTTTTATAGGGATTTAAAAATAACAAATTCATTGATTATATTAGATATTTATTATTTAAGTTATGATAAATTTAGGAGAAAAATTGCATCAATAGATTGGTGCAATTTATGTTATAAAAAAATTTTTTTAACAAAAGATAGCAAGAAGTCTCCGACTTCTATAAGTGGGAGATGAATTGCTTTTTTTGTAAAAAAATTGAAAAAAAGGATACTCTTATGATACAATTTTTTTGTATAAAAATATCGAAGAGAAATAATTAAAAAAATAATATTCAAAAATCAAAAAGGAGGTGTAATTTTATGAAATATAATTTGGCATTCAAATACAGAATTTATCCAAATAAAGATCAGGAATTATTGATAAATAAGACTTTTGGATGTGTTCGTTTTGTTTACAACAAAATTTTTGTATACAGCGAATAAAATTTATGAAGAAACTGGAAAAAAATAAAAATAGTTACACCTGCCAGTTTGAAAAAGTGAAAACCAATTTTTAAAAAGAAGTAGACAGTCTAGCACTTTCAAATGCTCAATTAAATGTAAAACGATCATTTACGAATTTCTTTCAAAAGAGAGCAAAGTTTCCAAGATTCAAATCTAAAAAGAATAATGTTAAAAAGTTACACGACAAATTGTGTGAACAATTCGATACGAATTGAGGAAAAATAAATATTTGATTTTTGCCAAAATTGAAAAAAAGTAAAATTGAAAATATCATAGAAAATACCAAAGGATTATAAAAATAAAGTCAGTAACATTGACAAACAGTAATGGAAATTACTATGTTTCTATTTTGACAGAACTTGAAAAAGAAATTCAAAAAGTAGCTAGTAATGATAAAGTAATTGGACTTGATTTTTTTCAATGTCTGAATTATTTGTCAGCTCTGAAAACCAAAGGGCTGATTATCCAAGATATTTTAGGATGTTGGAGAAAAAAATTGAAAAAAATTGCAGAAATCATTATCGAGAAAAAGTGAAAATTTTCTAAAAAAATTGGTATAAGCAAAAAAGCGAAAAATATCAAAGTTACATAAGTATATTAAAAAATTGTCGAAAAGATTTTTATGCATAAATTATCAAAAAAATTGTCTGAAGCGTATAATGCTGTAGTTGTTGAGAATTTGAATATGAAAGGAATGAGCCAGGCATTAAATTTTGGGAAAAGTGTAGGAGATAATGGATGGGGAATGTTTTTGAAAATGCTTGAGTATAAACTGATGTTTTTAGGGAAACAATTTTTGAAGATAGATAAATGGTTTCCATCATCGAAAACTTGTAGTAAATGTGGAAACGTTAAAGAAGAACTGAAATTATCAGAAAGAAGTTATAAATGTGAGTGCTGTGGAATTGAAATTGATAGAGATTACAATGCTGCAGTGAATATAAAAAACATTGGAAAATTGATGTTGGAATATTAGGAAAATAAAAAAACAGGGCAGGGACTGTCCGAAGAGCTTGGTAAATATATTTGGCTAGCAAAAGCAGGTACTTCCCAAGAAGCTCCCGCTTCTAAAAGCGGGAGTAGTTCACTTCTTTATTTTTCTCTAATATATTGTATCTCAAAAAAATTGTTGTTGTCAAGATAAAAAGAATGTTGTATTTAATATTACAATTTATGATGGATAACTTTATAGTATGCGTTTTAGTTATAGTGAATTTGTAAAATTGATATTAGACTTCAGAGGAAAAAAATTGATAAAAATAAGTTCAAGAAAAATTAAAAAGTACAACTGTAATTAAAAAAATGACATATAAAAAAATTAGGAGGAAATATTATGAAATACGTAACTTTAAACAATGGAGTAAAAATGCCTATATTGGGATTTGGAGTATTTCAAATTGATGATATGAAAGAATGTGAGGAAGCAGTCTATAATGCGTTAAAAGCAGGATATAGATTAATTGATACAGCTGCGTCCTACAGAAACGAAGAAGCTGTGGGAAGAGCTATAAAAAGAAGCGGTATACCTAGAGAAGAAATTTTTGTTACAACAAAATTATGGGTAAGTGATGCAAATTATGAAAAGGCAAAATTGGCATTTGAAACTTCTTTAAAAAAATTGGATTTGGAATATATTGATTTATATCTGATACATCAGCCATTTAATGATGTATATGGAGCTTGGAGAGCGATGACAGAGCTGTATAAGGAAGGGAAAATAAAGGCAATTGGTGTAAGTAACTTCTATCCTGACAGACTGGTTGATTTTATTATGAATAATGAAGTAGTGCCAGCTGTAAATCAGGTGGAAACACATCCTTTCAATCAACAGGTTAAAGCAAATGAAATAATGAAGGAATATGGGGTTCAAATAGAATCATGGGGACCTTTTGCAGAAGGAAAAAATGGAATATTTGCAAATGAAATTTTGTCTGAAATTGGTAAAAAATACGATAAATCTGTGGCTCAGGTAATTTTAAGATGGCTAATTCAAAGAGATGTAGTTGTAATACCAAAATCAGTCAGAAAAGAAAGAATTGAAGAAAATTTTAATGTATTTGACTTTGAATTGAACAGTGAAGATATGGAGAAAAATATCTGAACTTGATAAAAAAAGGAAAGTCTATTCTTAAATCATGATGATGTGGAAATAGTAAAATGGCTTAATGGAAGGAAATAATAAAAAAATAAGAGGAGATCTCTTCCCTCTTATTTTTTTAAGAATCTTTACTAAAACTATCAAATATTTTTTTATTTCATTTTTTTATATTTTTTTCTTACAAATACAGTAAAATGTCATTTTTGCTTCTTTATCAATAATCGGAATTGAAATATTATTTTTAAAATTATCTTCACGTTCAAGTGTGAAATTTGAACGGAAATGCAGTAAATTTTGCATTTTAGCTAATTCCTGAAAAATAATCCTGTCGTTTTGGATAAGGAAGTTCATATTAGGCATTTTTTTTCTAAAAACTACATCCTTCCATATTCCTATTGGATTGAATAAGAGCATTCTGTCATCTGTAATATCTGAAAAAAATGTATTTCCTTCTTTTTAGCCAGCGGATGCTGCAAAGGAACTGATAAAAAAATAGTTGTTCAGTTTTTGTATTTTATGCAGAAAAAAATTCAGAATTATCAATAGGTTCAGAAAGTATGATCATCTGATAAATGTCATTTTTAAGTTTTTTTCAAATAGCTGAAGATTATTTTTCTATTTTATGAAGAATATATTTTTCAGGATAAAAATCTTCCAAATAATGAAATCATATCCCACAATGGAGCTGGAGCACATGAACCAATTGAAAAAAATTATTTAGAACCTGATTATTTTTTTATTAACTTTTTTTCTTCCATTTCATCTACAAGATTCAATATTTTTTTCTGCGTACTGGATAACAGTTTTTTTCCATTTTCATTTAATTCCATCTTATTTTTTTCCTGTCAAACAGTTCAACCCCTAAAGTTTTTTTCTAGCTTTTTGTATCGAACGGGAAAGTGCAGGCTGTGAAATATACAACTTTTCAGCAGCTTTTTGATAATGTTCCATATGTTGCAAACGCAATAAGCTGTTTAAGTTGTTCCAATTCTATCATATTAATCACCTCATATAATTTTTTTATTTCTAGTATGCATTTTAATTATAGCACATTTTCTAAACGGTATTATACTTCTATCTTAAATTTTAGTATTATTACTATATAAAGATAAGGAAATAAAAAAATAAGAAAATGAAGAAGATTATATATGAAAAAAACTGAAAATTGAAATTCCTACTGATTTATGATATACTTGTATTATTATAAAAATCATGGAATGGAGTTTAACTATGAATAAAGAAAGATTGGCAGCTTTTATGGATGCCATACTTGCAATTATTATGACAATTCTTATATTAGAACTGAAGAAACCTGAAGCGGCAACTATAAAAGCCCTTTGGAATCTGAGAGTAGATTTTTTTGCATATACGCTTTCATTTTTTTCTGGCTTGGAATAATGTGGGTAAATCTGCATAATGAATGGCATAAAATAAAAATATATTACACCGTCAATTGTCTGGGTAAATGTAGTAATACTTTTCTTTTCTTCATTTTTTCCATATGTAACTTCTTTTGTCACTTCATATTATAACAGTAGTGTAGCACAAGGATTTTATGGGATAATAGTTCTAGCTGTTACATTCTGCAATATAATTTCGTTGTATCTGATAGAAAAAGGTGAATAAACATGATAAAGAATTGCAGGAGTCATTAAAAAAATAATGATAAGATGGATAAAAGTTGATATAAGTATAAAAAATAATTGGGTTAATAATATCGTGTATATTTTTATCCGCCAGCAATGATGATAAGTGTTTATATTACTTTATTTGGAATTGCATTTCCGGAACAGTGTAAGGCAATAAAAAAAGAAGAAGGGATTAATAGGAGTAGTAAATCTAATACTGATCATGAAAATGTAAAAGCATTGGCATGGAGCAACGAAAGACAGCTGGTTTTCACATATTGCCATTACAGCTGGAGATGCAGAGTGGTTTGAAGAAGTTTCAGATGAAGAATATGAAAAAAACTGAAAATTGAATTTTCTACTGATTTATGATACAATTGTACTATTATTATAAAAATCATGGAATGGAGTTTAACTATGAATAAAGAAAGATTGGCAGCTTTTATGGATGCTGTACTTGCAATTATTATGACAATTCTCATATTAGAGCTAAAAAAAGCCTGAAACAGCAACTTTAAAAAGCCCTTTGGAATTTAAGAGTAAATTTTTTTTGCATATACGCTTTCATTTTTTTCTGGCTTGGAACAATGTGGGTAAATCTGCATAATGAATGGCATAAAAATAAAAATACATTACACCGGCAGTTGTCTGGGCAAACGTAGTTTTACTGTTTTTTTCTTCGTTTTTTTCCTTATGTGACTTCTTTTTGTCACTTCATATTACAACAGTAGTGTAGCACAAGGATTTTTATGGGATAATAGTTCTGGCTGTTACATTTTGTAATACAATTTCTGGGCATTTGATAGGAAAAGCAAATAGAAACGATGAGAAATCACAGGAATCATTAAAAAAATAAGGATGAGATGGTTAAGTATTGATATAATTATAAAAAAATTATGGGATTAATAATATCGTGCACCTTTTATCCGCCTGCAATGATGATAAGTGTTTATATTACTTTTACTTGGAATTGTACTTCCCGCACAATATAAGGCGGCAAAAAGAAGAAAATAAACAATAGTATTCTTCTTCTTGACTTCACTTTGAAACAAGGATATAATAACAAATTTTGTATTGTTTATGGTATGTTTTTTTCATTCAATACTGCTGTGTATGCTGTAGCTAAGGTAAATCCTGTAATACAGGAAATAAGAAATGAAAAGGATGGAACAGATAAAGAGAGATTGACAGTACGAAAAGAAGAGGTAGATGATGGAGCTATAGGAGAAGTTAGCTATTACTATAAAGGAAATGTACTGAAAAAAATAGTAAGCTATTTTTTTATTTTGAAACAGGAAATGAATATAGAGAATATTATAAAAAAATGATAAAGTTTACTTTATATATAGTAAATTAACATCTACAGAACATGTTATATGGACAGATAATCCTAAAGTTCTTGGAATTTATGAAACAAGATATTATTTCGATTCTAATGGAAAAAAATTGTAAGATATGTAGATGAAAAAGGAAATATTCACGAAAAATGATTCACAGATGAGAGAAGAAGATGAAGAGATTAGGAGATTTAAATTGAATTTTTTTAGGAAATAGGTTATAAGTTTAAAAATAAAAAGTGATATTAGCTTAAAAATTTGTAATATCACTTTATAGGGTGTATACAAAAATTTTTTTGGTGCAGTATACTTATTTTTTTTCTTATATTTATTTCCATATTCGTTCATTAAATCAAAAAAATGGGTTTTAGTTCACTACCTTTCTTTGTAAGAGAATATTCTACTTTTGGTGGAACAACTGGATATACTTTTCTTACAACTATTCCATCACTTTCAAGTTGTCTTAAATTTTCAGTTAAAACTTTTGCACTGATTCCGACTATAGATTTTTGTTAATTCATTATATCTTTTTGTACCAGTTAATAAATCCCTCAATATTAGTATTTTCCATTTATTAGCTATCATTGAAGCAGTATATTCTACTGGACATTCTGTATATTTTTTTCTCATAAAAATCACCTCTTGTATTCATTATATCATCATATGATACTTTAAGTAAGTACAAAAAAAGAGCTGTCTCAAAATTTTTAAAATTTTAAATAATTCAAAAAATACAGCTCCCACATTATTTTTTTAAATTTTCTTTTTGAGACAAACCCTATTAATATATAATGCCATCATTTTCAGTATATGAAGTTAATGAATTTTTCTTTTACTTGAACACATACATAGCTGATACCTTCATCATCTGCGGCTGCAAATTGTCTTTTACCATTAGGGGATATTTTAATTACATTTCTTTTTTATTTTAACAACTTCACCATCAATTGTCAGAGTACCTTTACCCTCTGTAATTATATATATTTCCTCATTTTTCTTTATGTGAATGAACAAATGGTACGCTTACACCTGCAGGTAAACTGTTAAAACTTACTTCCGCTCCTGTTAATCCTAATGTTTGATGGAATTCTGTTCTTGCTCCATCCGCAATTCCTATTGAATAATTTTTTTCATATATGATTCCTCCTTTTCTTTTATGTGTTTATTTTTATAACATAATGAAACAAATGGCAAGAATGCACTTTTTTTGTTATATAGTTACCTTTTTGGTATAAATTGTGGAAATATAGAGGAAAATGATTGAATAAATCTTAAAAAAATAGCTCTATACACAAATTATATAATATATTACGACAAATAAAAAAATGAAACGAAAAAGCTTTTTCGTTGCAAAAATATTATAAAAAAAGCTGTTTCATAAAAATAACCTTCATGAGACAGCTTTTAATTCAATAAAAATCTAGTTTTTAAAATTTCTAATTTTTTTACAATTCTCTAAATTTTTTTATACATCTTGATTCACTTTCGGAATACTCTTCATTTCCCCTTTCAAAACAATCACAGATACAACAAAAAGCTATGAAATCTGCTATTGGGAATGCAAACATAATTCCATCAATACCCATAAAAATATGGTAAAATTATTAGTAATGGTAAAAGTGATATAATTTGTCTTACAAGTGACAAAAAAGCTCCTTTTGAGGCCCTTCCAATTGATGTTAAAAACATTGTAATAGCACCTTGAATACCATTTAGGAATATGAAGAATAAAAATACTCGCATATATTTTGTTCCGTATTGAAAGTAGAGTTTGCTTCCGTTACCGAAGACAGAAATTATTTGAACAGGGAAAAGTTCAGCGATTGCAAATGCCACTAAAGAAATAATAAAAGCCACTTTTAGAGATAATTTTAAAATTTCTCGAACCCTTGCAAATTTTTTTGCTCCATAATTAAATCCAGCAATAGGCTGAGCTCCTTGCGTCAATCCCAATAAAATTGCTATAAATATGACATTTATTTTCATAACAATTCCAGCAACGGCAATAGGAATTTTCACTTCCATAAATAGATTTCGCACCATAAATTTTCAATAAATTATTTGTCACAATTTGAACAATTAGTGCAGAACATTGGAAAAATCAAAGGCGATGTTCCCAACATAAACAAAAATCCAAATTTCTCGTATTTTTTTATCTTAAAAATCCTTCAATTCAAATTTTACACTTTTTAAATCTAAAAAAATATAATCCTAGCATAATTGCTGAGATAAATTGCCCAATTACAGTCGCCCAAGCGGCACCGTCCATTCCCATATTAAATCCAAACATAAACAGCGGATCAAGAATCGTATTTGTAATAGCTCCCAATAACTATCGCAAGCATTGAATAAAAAAAGAATTTCCATCAGCTCTAACCATAGGATTTGCTCCTATCGAGAATAATAAAAAAACGGTATTCCAAGAGATGTAATTTGAGTATATTCAATCGCATAATCAAAAAATTTGATCAGTAGCCCCAAAGGCCGTCAACATTGGTCTTAAAAAAATATTAATTAATATACACAAAATAATACCACTTAAAAAGTAACATTGTAGCCGCAGTTCCAGCCACGCTTTTTGCCCTTTTCGGACGCTTCCTTCCCAATTCCAAATTAAAAGTTAGTCGCAGCTCCAACTCCAGTCATAAGCCCAATCGCAAGACAAATCGTCGTAAGTGGAAAAAGCCACATTTGTAGCCGCATTCCCAAGAAACCCAATTTTTTTGCCCAATAAAAAAATCTGATCCACAACATTGTAAAGAGCATTAACCAAGTTAGCAATGATAGCAGGAACCGCAAGTGAAATCAACAGTTTTTCCAACAGGTTCTGTACCAAATTTAGTTTTTCGTTCATTTATTGCTTTCGTTTTTTTCCCATTTTTTTCCTTCCTTTTCCAAAAATTTTTTTAAATCTGATAAAATTTATCTCTAAAAAAAGAGAAAAAATTCTTTTTGTAACAAGAAAACTGAGAAAAAAATCCCAGTTTTAAGCCATCATATTGGTATGGTAAAAAAATAATATCTTAAGAGTATTTTACTACATTTGGTAAAGGTTTTCAAATTTTTTTATTTAGTTTAGAACAGAATATTATGGTAGATTTTAGAATAAAAAGAATTTATTGTAATGTAAACTAACTTTAGAAATAAAAAAATGATATAAAAACATGTAGATTTTTTTGTTAAAAAAATATTGTACAATAAGTAGAGGTGATTAGTATGATAGCTACAAATTATTCAAATGTGAGAAATAATTTAAAAAAATATTGTGATAAGGCAACTGATGATTATGAAACAGTCATTATAACAAGAAAAAAACGACAAAAAAATGTGGTACTGATGAGTGAAGAGGAATATAACAATTTGATGGAAAATCTTTACATCATGTCAAATAAGAAATATTATAATGAACTGTTAAAAAGTAAAGCGGAAGCGGAAGCGGGGAATGTACAAATACATGATATAATTGAGGTGGAATAATGAATTTAACATGGACAGATATTGCATGGGGGCAATATGAAGAATGGCAGAAACAGGATAAAAAAATAGTCAAAAAAATAAATGAAATAATAAAAGACATCAAAAGAAACGGAAATGAAGGAATAGGGAAGCCTGAGCCTTTAAAGCATGAACTGAGTGGATATTGGAGCAGAAGAATTACAGATAAGCACAGATTTATATATAAACTGACAGAAACAAGTATAGTAGTTATTGCCTGTGCAAATCATTATAAATAATAGGAATTACGAAAAAAATAAAGGTATGATTAAAAAAACAGACTTCTTTAAAATTGAGAAAAATCTTAATTTAAGTGGTCTTTTTTTGTCTTTTTGAAATTTATGTAACAAAAATTTATAAATATTAATGTGTAGAGTCATTTTCAAGAAAAAGCTCTACTTAAATAAAATTTATGAAAAAAATATAGGAAATATTTGGTTTGAAATTGTAAAAAGATAGCCAAAAAAATATTTTGATATGTTTTTTTACTTTGTTAGATATAGATTTATATTTGAATTATACAATTTTATTTGGTATACTACAAATGCAAAAGAATTTTTAAAAAAATATAAAGTTAATAAGTGAGGGATTCAAATGAAAAATTCGTTTAAATCAAATGATGAATTGAAAGAGGAAGAAGTATTAAAAATGATTGATGATACAAGTAAACTTGTAGCTAAAAAGAACATTAATGTTCTTGCTCAAGGGGCAGTTGCTGCTCAAAGTAGTAATGCACTTGCGAATAAAGTAGAATTTTGGAAGCGGATGGATAGAAATTATGCGGGATCAGGAATTTTTTCTAGTAATAATTCAATGCAGGAGTATATTTCACAAGGAGCTGGAAAAGAGGAATGGGTTGTGTGAAACAACTTCAAGGAAAAGGTTATGAATGGGATTAGATGGCACAGCAAAGAAATAATATAAAAAATTTATTTAATAGATATGATGCTGGAGATGTAGCAAATAGAGCTGCGAGCGATGTTACTGAAATGAATATATTTACAGGAAAATCAACTGAATATCAGATGAAAGCCTATACAGGAAAATCGAACCCTCATTTAAAAAATACACCTACAGATATGACAGTTGTAACAAATGCGGAAAAAGTAAGTGTCGTACAAAAAAATGGTTATGAAAGTGTAGAAAGTTATCAAGATAACCAATTAATAAAAAAATCTACTGATAGTCGTTTAGAGGAAATAAAAAATGGAAGTGCAGAACCAGTTTATAATTTTAAAAATGTTGGTGGAACTATGGCAAAGGCTGGATTGGTAGGTTGTGTAATCGGTATGGGTACAGAAGCTGTTTTTTTCTTATAAAGCGTGGAAAAAAAGGTCAAATAAGTGACGAAGAATATTTGAAAGAAGTTCTTAAAGCTGGAGGAGATGCTGGGGTTACAGCTGGAATAACTTCGGGAATTATGATTCCTGTAACAGCGGCTATTACAGCAGCAGGAGTGTCTACAGTAGTAACTATTCCTATTGCCATTGTAATAGGAGGAATTGTAAATAAAGTAGTTGCACCTTGTTTTTGGAAGAGGGAATATAGAAAAATTTTTATCACAAGCTAAATATTATCAAAATTTAGAAAAATGTATACGATAATTTGGTGATAAGTATGGAAAATACTTCAAATCAGTACTATAATTTTTGTTTCAAGTATGAAAAAAATCAACATAAAAGTAAACAATTTAACAAAAAGATAGCAAGAAGTCTCCGACTTCTATAAGTGGGAGATGAATTGCTTTTTTTGTAAAAAAATTGAAAAAAGATACATCCATGATAAAATTTTTGTATAAAATATTGAAGAGAAATCATTAATGATAAAAATTTCTAAAGAAATAATATTCAAAAATCAAAAGGAGGTGTAATTTTATGAAATATAATTTAGCATTCAAATACAGAATTTATCCAAATAAGGAGCAGGAATCGTTGATAAACAAAACTTTTGGATGTGTTCGCTTTTGTTTACAATATGATTTTGTATACTGCGAATAAATTTTTATGAAGAAACTGGAAAAAAATAAAAATAATTACACCTGCTAGTTTGAAAAGTGAAAAATCAATTTTCTAAAAGAAGTAGACAGTCTGGCACTTTCAAATGCTCAATTAAATGTAAAACGATCGTTTACGAATTTCTTTTCAAAAGAGAGCAAAGTTTCCAAAGTTCAAATCTAAAAAAAGAATAAAGTGTTAAAAAGTTACACGACAAATTGTGTGAATAATTCAATACGAATTGAGGAAAACAAAATATTTGGTTTTGCCAAAATTGAAAAAAAGTTAAAATTAAAAATATCATAGAGAAATACCGAAGGATTACAAGATAAAGTCAGTAACATTGACAGATAGTAATGGAAATTACTATGTTTCTATCTTTGACAGAATTTGAAAAAGAAATTCAAAAAAATCCAAGTAATGATAAAGTGATTGGACTTGATTTTTTTCAATGTCTGAATTATTTGTCAGTTCTGAAAACCAAAGAGCTGATTATCCAAAAATATTTTAGGATATTGGAGAAAAAAATTGAAAAAATTACAAAAAGTCATTGTCAAGAAAAAGTGAAATTTTTCTAAAAAAATTGGTATAAAGCAAAAAAATGAAAAATATCAAAATTGCATGAATATATCAAAAATTGTCGAAGAGATTTTTTACATAAATTGTCGAAAAAATTGTCTGAAACATATAATGCTGTGGTTGTTGAGGATTTGAATATGAAAGGGATGAGTCAGGCATTAAATTTTGGAAAAAGTGTAGGAGATAATGGATGGGGAATGTTTTTGAAAATGCTTGAGTATAAACTGATGTTTTTAGGGAAACAATTTTTGAAGATAGATAAATGGTTTCCGTCATCAAAAACTTGTAGTAGATGTGGAAATATTAAAGAGGAACTGAAATTATCAGAAAGAAGTTATAAATGTGAGTGCTGTGGGATTGAAATTGATAGAGATTACAATGCGGCACTGAATATAAAAAACATTGGAAAAGAAATAATGGAATATTAGAAAAATAAAAAAAAACAGGGCAGGGACTGTCCGAAGAGCTTGGTAAATATATTTGGCTAACAAAAGCAGATACTTCCCTAGAAGCTCCCGCTTCTAAAAAGCGGGAGTAGTTCACTGAAAGAGAAAAGTTTAGAATTAAATATCGAATTAAAAAAATTATACGATAAAAATATAAAAAAATAGATAGGAGAATTAAAAAATGAATGAGTTAATACCAATAGAAGATATGAATTATCTTGCACAACAATCACAAGGGAAAAATAAACATGATTTTTATCAGGAATGACAGCATTGATGAATGATACAGAAGATAAAAACAGAAAAGATAGAGAAACAAAATTGGTTTCAAAGAATGGTAAAAAAACTGTAACAGGAAAAAAATAGAGCAACAAGAGAAGAAATAAAAACAAAAATCATGATAAATTAAATGCCTATATGTCGCAAGCAATAGCTGAATTATACAATAGAAACTGTATTGATAGTCAAGTAATGATAAGTTTAGGGACACAGTTGAATGAACTTTATGCAGAACATTTGCAATTAAAACAAATGTTGGGAGCTTTTGTAGTAAAAATTAAATGAAAAAAATAGACAGTGTAGATAATTTTTCACACGTTAAATACTGAAATTGAACAAGGTGTTTATTCTGATAATGAAAAAAATAATAGCAATATGTAAAGTAATGTCACAATTTGATAACAGAATAATGGAAGAACCTAGAAAACTTGATATTTTTAAGAAGAAGTATGGAAAAACAGGAAATTATTACAGAAGATGAAGTTTTATTGACAGATTATTTGATGGATATTATGAATATTTCAGTAGATGAAATAGGGAAAAATATATCTTGAATTATCAACAATTAGAAGTGATTTTTTTTGCTAATTTGATTTTAGGAGTAATTGAAGACTATCATTTTCTTCCAGATATGCAAAAGAAAAAAATGATGAAAAAAAGGAAAAAAATAATAGGAAACCTTATTCAAAGAGAAGGGTTGGATGATACTATTACGTTATCTATAAATGAAGTTTATGATAATTTTATAAATAGTAAAATTAAAGTAAAAGAAGGATTAATACCTGTTGAATCAATTCAAAATCAAAGAGGAAATCAAATAAGCTATAATAATAACGATAATTTAGAAATGAAAAAGGCAGAACAATTATTTCTTAATTATAAACTAGATGAAGCATTTGAATTATTTAAGAAACTTGCTGAAAATGGTAATGGAAGAGCAATGTACTTTTTTTAGGTGAGTTTTATTTTTCAACCATATGGAAAAAAACAAAGAAAGACTATAAAAAAAGCAAAAGAATGGAGAATAAAAGGTAAGGAAGCAGGAGATGTTTTAGCAGCTTTAAATGTAGCTTATTATTTACCTGAAGATTCAGATGAAAGAAATAGAATTTTCTTTGGATTATATGAAGATGTTTTAAAATTAGCTGAAGATGGAGATATTTTGGCTCAGAATGAATTGGCAGATATGTATTTGTATGGTCATGGAATAGAAGAGAATGAAGAAGAAGGTGTAAAATGGTTGAAAAAATCGGCTGAGGTGGGATATTGGAGAGCAATGATTAAATTAGCAGATTGTTATTCTGATGGAATAGGAGTGTCACAAGATAAATTAAAAGCTATAGATTTATATAAAAGAGTTTATGAATTAGGATCAGGGGAAGCAGCAAATAAAATAGGACTTATATATGTATATGATGAAAATCAAAATAATTCAGAAGAAGCGGTTAAATGGTATAGAAAAGGATTTGAGAAAGGGCATGATTGGTCGGGTTATAATTTAGCATATTGTTATTCTAATGGAATAGGAGTATCACAAGATGAACTAAAAGCTTTAGAATTATATAAAAAAGTTTATGAGTTAGGAGGTTCAGCTTCAGGAAAAACTGCATGTGAAATAGGTGGAATATATTTAGGGCAAGAAAAACTTAAGGAAGCATATATGTGGTATAAAAAGTCTTTAGAATATGGAGTTGAAAGAGCAGAAGAGATGTTAGCAAAGGTAGATTATTTGTTAGCTGTGAATGAACAAACAAAAGCTTTAGAAGAAGCATTACAAGCAGTTCAGGATTTTAGTGAAACACCTTGGGATATGAAAAAACAACAAATTGTAGAAGAAAAAATACGAATTTCAGAAGAAAAAGAGCAAATTATGGAAGAAAAACAAAAAAAATTCAGAAGTGCCCAAAATTGAGAGTAAGAGTGTACAGAGAGTGTCCAGAATTTTGTGTAAACTCAAAATATAATATATGGTACAGGATGGTATTTTTATCATCCTGTTTTTAAATCCTTCCTTCAAAAATAAATACTTAACTGAGAGTATATTTCTCCCCAGCCTGGTATTCTTCCAGTCCATTTCCTTGTTGCTTCCTTTAAGCTTAGATATACTGATTTCATTAATGCTTCATCTGTCGGATAAAGTGATTTTGTCTTTGTATACTTTCTCAATTGTCTGTTTAAACTTTCTATCGGGTTTGTCGTATATATCAGCTTTCTTATCTTTGTATCATATTTAAAGTATGTTGTCAACTCATTCCAGTTACTTCTCCAAGAATTAATTACCGCCATATACTTTTTTTGCCCCATTTTTTTCTTCTAATTCATCCAGTTTAAACTCTGCCTGTTCCAGTGTTGGTGCATTATACATTTCTTTTTAAGTCTGATGTAAATTCCCTTGCATCTTTGTAAGAAATATATCTTATGCTGTTTCTAATTTGATGAACCACACATTTTTGAATTTCTGTCTTTGGAAACACTGAAGATATTGCTTCGCTGAACCCTTTTAAATTGTCAACAGACATAATTAGTATATCCTGAACTCCTCTGTTTTTCAATTCATTTAAAACATTTAGCCAGTACTTGCTTGATTCATTTTCTCCTATCCAAAATCCTAAAACCTCCTTTCTTCCTTCCTTATCTATTCCTATAGCTAAATATACTGCCTTTTTAACAACAACTCCATCTTTTCTTACACTGTAATGGATAGCGTCCATAAAAACTATTGGATATACATCCTCAAGCTGTCTGGACTGCCATTCCCTAATTTCAGGTATAATTTTATCTGTAATTTTACTGATCATAGATGGCGAAACATCAATTCCATAAAGATTATTGAGATGGTCCTCGATATCTCTGTTGCTCATTCCTTTAGCATAAAGAGAAAGAATCTGTCCTTCAATACCAGTAATTTCTCTTTGATATTTAGGGATGATTTGAGGTTCAAACTCAGCATTTCTATCTCTAGGAATATCTAAGTCAATATTGCCGTATTCACTTCTAACAGTTTTCTTGGAATGTCCATTTCTAGCATTAGAAGTAGTCTTATCTTTCATAGAATGTTTAGCATACCCCAGTTCATGCTCAATTTCAGCTTCAAGCATAGTTTGAATAGTACCCGAAAGCAAATCCTTAAGCATATCCTTAATATCATTAGTATCTTTAATATTGTAATCCTCAATCAGTGTTTTAAAAATTTCGTTGTCAATTTTCTTTTTAGCCATAACAAAAACCTCCAAATATTATATAGTTATTTTACCATATATTATTTAGAGGTTTACACAAAAATTTTTACACACCCATTTTTACACTTTCCTTTAACGCATATTTACACACCCTTAAATTATAAAAAAACCTAAGATTATAAAAATTAATTATAACTTGGGATTTTTTTATCATTTTTATATAACAATCTCTTATTCTTTGAGATGTAGTTCATATATTTTCAATTATTCACCTGTAATAGTTCCGTTGATAATTACTATTCCATTTTGTTGACTAATTTTTGCATTTTTATATTCAAAAACTCCTATTGAAGAATCAATGTAGTCTGTTTCACCGTTTATTTTTTTCTTTAACAAAAAGATAGCAAGAAGTCTCCGACTTCTATAAGTGGGAGATGAATTGCTTTTTTTGTAAAAAAATTGAAAAAAAGGATACATCCATGATAAAAATTTTTGTATAAAAATATTGAGGAGAAATCATTAAAAAAATAATATTCAAAATCAAAAGGAGGTGTAATTTTATGAAATATAATTTAGCATTCAAATACAGAATTTATCCAAATAAAGAGCAAGAATTGTTGATAAATAAGACTTTTGGATGTGTTCGTTTTGTTTACAATACGATTTTGTACACTGCGAATAAAATTTTATGAAGAAACTGGAAAAAAATAAAAATAATTACACCTGCCAGTTTGAAGAGTGAAAAATCAATTTTTTTAAAAAGAAGTAGATAGTCTAGCACTTTCAAATGCTCAATTGAATGTAAAACGATCGTTTACGAATTTTTTTCAGAAGAGAGCGAAATTTCCAAGGTTCAAATCTAAAAAGAATAATGTTAAAAGTTATACGACAAATTGTGTGAATAATTCGATACGAATTGAGGAAAAATAAATATTTGATTTTTGCCAAAATTGAAAAAGAATAACATTAAAATATCATAGAGAAATACCAAAAGAATTATAGAATAAAGTCGGTAACATTGACAAATAGTAATGGAAATTACTATGTTTCTATTTTTGACAGAATTTGAAAAAGAAATTCAAAAAAATTCAAGTAATGATAAAGTAATTGGACTTGATTTTTCAATGTCTGAATTATTTGTCAGCTCTGAAAACCAAAGGGCTGATTATCCAAAAATATTTCAGGATGTTAGAAGAAAAATTAAAAAAATTACAAAAATCATTATCAAGGAAAGTAAAATTTTCTAAGAATTGGTATAGACAAAAAGAGAAAATATCAAGATTGCATGAATATATCAAAAATTGTCGAAGAGATTTTTTGCATAAATTATCGAAAAAATTGTCTGAAGCGTATAATGCTGTGGTTGTCGAGGATTTGAATATGAAAGGGATGAGCCAGGCATTAAATTTTGGGAAAAGTGTAGGAGATAATGGATGGGGAATGTTTTTGAGGATGCTTGAGTATAAACTGATGTTTTTAGGAAAGCAATTTTTGAAGATAGATAAGTGGTTTCCATCGTCGAAAACTTGTAGTAAATGTGGAAATGTTAAAGAGAAACTGGAATTATCAGAAAGAAGTTATAAATGTGAGTGCTGTGGGATTGAAATTGATAGAGATTACAATGCTGCAGTGAATATAAAAAACATTGGGAAATTGATGTTGAAATATTAGAAAAATAAAAAAAACAGGGCAGGGACTGTCCGAAGAGCTTGGTAAATATATTTGGCTAGCAAAAGCAGGTACTTCCCAAGAAGCTCCCGCTTCTAAAAGCGGGAGTAGTTCACTGACCATTTATTATAAAGAAGGTAATAAAGAAAAAAATTTATGAATTGAAAAAAACAAAAATGCTTGGAAAAAGAAATGAATCAAATATCCGATGAAATGATGCTTAAAAATAGGTTTGATGTTAGGAGACGAAAAGACAAAATAGGTTATTTGAATCAATTAATAATGCGGATAGTTTAATAAGAATAAAAAAATATGAAGAAGCTAAAAAGAGTATGAAAAAAAGTTTAGAATATGGTTTTGAAGGGAATTATTTTTTTAGGTAATATGTATAGTGAGTTAAATAAAGAGACAGAAGCATTAAAAATATTATAAAATAGCTTGTGAAAAAAAGGGAAAAATAGGAATTGCGGCATACAAAAATAGGCAATATTTATGAAGCAAATAATAATTTTATAGAAGCTAAAAAAATGGTATCAAATAGGGATTGATTTAGGGTGATTCACAATCATTAGTTTCATTAGGAACGTTAGAAATGAAAGAAGGAATGATGAAAAAAAGCTAAAGAATTATTTTTAAAAAGGCACTAATAAAAAAATGCGGAAGCTATACTTGGGATGATAGCATATTATCAAAAAAATAATGATGTTCAAAAAAAGCTAAAGAAATGAAAGAAAAAAATAACAACAGAGAAAGGGTTGTATTATAATGATTCAGATATACAGTATGCAGCATTACTAGCCATTTTACCTTATAATTAATCAGGAATGGAGTTTATTATGGAAACAATAAAAATAAATTAAACGATTTAAATGTTTAAAAAAATGAGATTTATGAAATTAAAGATAAATCAAAAAAATTGGAAATAGAAATTTTGTTATAATGGCATGTCATTCTGGAAGTAAAGAAAAACCGAAAAATATGTGTAGAAGATAATTTAGGAGAAAAATATTAAAATTGGTGATATTGTAGGTGTAAGAAGAAATAAAGAGACAAGTGTCTGTATGTCCTAAATGTCAAGGATTAT